>JADMIO010789753.1_pt1 | contig 35772 bp, 32 predicted proteins | sample 8958161 | NCBI WGS metagenome assembly JADMIO01 (sample SAMN16585339, study PRJNA669376) | soil metagenome | isolation source: Crop rotation soil | place: USA: Cullars Rotation, Alabama | collected 2011
CGCGACAACTTGTCCACGTGGAATTCTAAGCTTAGGATCCCAATGTGCTGGAAAGCACCCGTCCGGGCGCCGCGGCGCGGATCTCCGCGCAGAGCTGGGCTGTCTCTTCGGGGGTTCCGATGTTGCGCTTGAAGAGAATCGCGCCGAACACGCCGCGGGTGAGCATCCGCTTGAGCCCGTCGTCGGTCGTCGGACCGGGGAAGCCCACCATCAGCATGCGAGCGCAGAGCTTGAAAAGGTCCGAGCGCATGGTTTCTTTGCCTCCTTCAAATCCCGGTATGGACATAGCCGATCGAGAGCAGCACCCAGCGCATGCCCCGGGACGTTAGCTCACGTCCGGCGGAGGATCAGCCCTTCCGCGAAGAGTGCGAAAGCGGCTGCCAAGAGCAGCCAGGTCCAGAGCGGCACCGGAGCGCGCTCAGGAGAACGGCTCGAGGCCACCACCACGTCTTCGCCCCAGGCCCGGGAGAAGGCTTCGGGCGGAGTGCGGCTCAAGTCGCTCTCGGAGGGATCGAGGGCGGCCGCGAACGTCAACCCCACCAGCGGCGAGCCGGAGGCGTCGAGGGGCCAGTAGATGCCGGGCTCCGGAAGCGGCGGCGTGAGGCTCTCGCCGCTCGGCTGCGCGCCCAGGGGGAGCTCGCCGCCGCTCGGCGAGCGCATCCGGACCGCTGCCCGACCTTGGACCGCTGGCAAAGTCAGCCGCTCTCCGACTTGCGCCCGCACTGGCTCGCGCTCCTCCAGCGCGCCGGAGAGGTGCGCGCAGAGTCGTTGCATCAGTGGCAGGAAGGCTGTGCGGATGGGAAGGTCCGTCCAGTCGCGGTCCACGGTGCTCGTCCAGAGGGCCACCCGGCCCTTACCGTAGCGCGAAGCCACGAGCGCCGGCGCGCCGTCGTCGAAGGCGGCGAGGACTTCAGCGCCCGTCCCGGGCGCTTGCGGCTCGAGCAGAAAGTAGCGGTAGAAGCGGGCGCTGAGCAGACCTTCCTCGGCGGAGCCGGTGAACAACGCGAAGACGGGATGCCGCTCGTTCACCTCGCCCAGCTTGGCGGCGCCTTCGGTCTGGCCGGGACGACTCGCGGTCTTCAAGACGCGCAGCGGACGGGGCAGGAGCGCGCCGAGCCGCGTGTCGTAGAGGTCGGGTTGCACCCGATCGCCCATCGCCAAGAACAGTCCGCCGCCCGCCTCGACGAAACGCTGTAGCCGCGAAGCCACCTCCGGCGGGGGGGCCTCGACGTTCAAGAGCAGCACCAGCGCATAGTGGCTGAAGTCCTCGCGCCAGGCGGCCTCCGCGTCCCGCACGGTGAGCTGCACCATCGAGCTCGACGCGCGCAGCGCCGCTTCGGCGAAAAAGGCCTCGTCGCGATGCCGGAGCGCGCTCGGTGCGCCGTTCACCAGGAGCGCCTTCTGCTCGGCGGGGATCTGGAGCACGAAGGCTTGGTGGTCGTCTTCGGGCAAGTTGTCGGGATCGAGGGACACTTCGCCTTGCACCAGACCTGCCACCTCGAAGCGGTGGGTGAACACCTTCTCCACGGTGCCTCCCGGCGGCACCTCTACGAAGCCACGCGCGACCACCGCGTCCCCGGCCTTGAGCTGCACATTCAAGTCGTGGAGCGGGGTTGGCCCGTAGTTCTTGACCGAGAAAGTGAGCTGGAAGGCGCGAGGACCGGCGTGCGGCGCCGGCTGGATCTTCAAGCCCGCGAGCGCGTGGTTGGGAAGCGTTGTCTTCCCTGGCACGACATCTCGGAGCACCACCTCGGGGCGGACGGGCTTGTTGTCCGGACCGATGACTGTGGGAAGGACTGCGCCGGCGGGGAACGCGCGGGCGGTGAAGTCGGAGATGACGACGATGCGCTTCTTGGGAAGCGGACTCTCTTCCAGTGAACGGGCAGCGGCCTCGAGGCAGCGGGTCATGTCCACTGCCGCAAAGGAAGGCGCCGCGCCGTCGAGCTCGGCGAGGAGCGCTCGCCGATCCAGCGTGGGGGCACGGCGCGAGGGCGGCAAAAGACCGCATATCAGCAGCGCTGCCGCTTCAGAAGCCTGAAGTGTGGTCAGCACCGCGCGCGCCTCGTTGCGCCCTCGCTCGAAGAGCGGCTCGCCGTCCCGATAGCGCATCGACAGCGACGCATCGAGCAGCACGGCGGTCGCCGCCGGTCCGCGGGCGATGGTGGGCGCGATGTCCTGCCGTCGCCATTCCGGCCGCGCCAGAGCGACGGGGAAGGCTACGAAGAGAAAAGTGCGCAGCGCGTAGAGGATGAGCCTTCGGAGGCGCAGGCGCGACGCGGTTCGCCGCTGACTGCGGAGCACGAAGCTCAAGGGCGGAAACGGCTGGGGTCTTGGTCGTCGCCGATCGAAGAGGTGAATCAACAGCGGGATGAACGCAGCGGCCACGCCCAACAAGAGCCAGGGGTGGACGAAGGTCACCGCCGCCTGCCTTGCCGTCGCGCCAAGAAGCGCAGAAGCACGGTGTCGAGCGGCTCGTCCGTGGAGACCCGCTCGTAGTCCACGTCCGCTTCGGTGCAGCAGCGCCGGACCTCGGCCAGATAGCCGAGGAACTCCTCCAGATAGCTCTCGCGGATCTCCCGCGGGTTCACCTCGACGTGACGGCTACCCTCCGTATCCAGAAAGAGCGTTGGATCGTCGTAAGGAAAGGACACTTCGGCGGGATCCACCAGGTGGAACACTGCGACGTCGTGCCGCCGAGCGCGCAACGACAGCCAGCGCTGCAGCCCTTCCGGGCGCTCGTCTAGAAAGTCAGAGAAGAGGACCACCAGAGCACGTCGGCCAGCCTGCTCGGCGAGGTGATCCGCGGCGCGGACCAAATCTGTGCTGCCGCCGGCAGCAGCGCCATCGAGCTGCGACCAGAGCGTCCGCAATTGGCCCGCCGCGGCGCGGGGGGGAATGTCGGCGAAGGTCTCCGCGGAGAACAGCGTCATGCCCGCCGCGTCCTGCTGGCGGACCAAGAGGTAGCTGAGCGCGCCCGCGAGCACCGAGGCCACCTCGAGCTTGCTCAGCGCCACGCTCTTGAAACCCATAGAACCTGAAGCGTCGAGGGCCAAAAAGGCGCGCAGGTTCGTTTCGTGCTCGAAGCGCTTCACGTAGTAGCGGTCGAACTTGCCGAAGGCCTTCCAGTCCAGATGCCGTAGCTCGTCTCCGGGTGCGTACTCCTTGTGCTCCGAGAACTCGACGCTCTGTCCGTGGTGAGGGCTCTTGTGCAGACCCGACAGCACCCCATCCACCACCGCGCGGGCGCGCAGTCTCACTCCGGAAAGACGCGAAAGCGTCTCCGCGTTGAGCAGCTGCATCACGCCTTCACCGCGCCGAGCAGGCTCTCCACAATCTGGCCGGAGTCGATGCCTTCACTCTCCGCCTGGAAGTTGGGGAGCACCCGGTGGCGCAGCACCGGGGGCGCCAGCGCCTGAACGTCCTCGACACTCGCCGCATAGCGCCCGTTCAAAATCGCGCGCGCTTTGGCCGCCAGCACCAGGTACTGGCTCGCGCGCGGGCCGGCGCCCCAAGCGACCTGGCGCTGAACGAAGTCCGGTGCGCTCGGCTCCTTGGGGCGGGTGTGGCGCACGAGCTCCACAGCGTAGCGGACCACGTGGTCGGGCACCGGGACACGGCGCACCAGCTCTTGCAGCGCGAGGATTCGCTCCGGCGAGAGCACCTGCTGGAGCGCCGGCCGCTCCCCGCCGGTCGTGTTCTTCACGATCTGAAACTCCTCCTCGGCCGTGGGATAGCCCACGTCCACCAAGAACATGAAGCGGTCGAGCTGCGCCTCGGGGAGAGGGTAGGTGCCCTCTTGTTCGATGGGGTTCTGGGTGGCGAAGACCGAGAAGGGCAGCGGCAAGGGATAGGTGGTACCTCCGGCGGTCACCCGGTATTCCTGCATCGCCTGGAGGAGCGCGGCCTGAGTTTTGGGCGGGGTGCGGTTCACCTCATCGGCGAGCACGATGTTGGCGAAGAGCGGGCCCTGGACGAAACGAAAGGTGCGCCTTCCGGTGGTCCGGTCCTCCTCGAGGATGTCCGTCCCGGTGATGTCCGACGGCATCAAATCGGGCGTGAACTGCACTCGGTTGAAGGAGAGGTTGAGCGCCTCGGCGAGGGTGGAGATGAGCAAGGTCTTCGCCAGCCCTGGCACGCCTACAAAGAGGCAGTGGCCGCGGGAAAAGAGGGCGATGAGCAGGTGCTCGACGACCGCACGCTGGCCGACCACCCGCTTTTCGATCTGCTCCACCAGCGACTTGCGGGCCTGGGCCAGCTCCTCTACGGCCTTGAGGTCGTCTCCGCTGTCCATGGGTTGCACTCTAGAGCGCTCTTCACCGATGTCGATCTCTCGAAGGCCGCGCCCCCCCAAAGCGCTCAAGCCAACGGAAGGTCTCTATCGCTCGAGCGCGGATCACCAGCTCACTTCCGGCGGCGGCGCTGACAGCACCCCGCGCTTCTGTGGGTCCAGGACGCCTACCCGGCGGGCTGCGTTGTGCAGCTCGCGGACGGCCGGCGGCTCTGGCCACTCTACCTCGGGAAGGCTCGTCTCATCATCGCTGTTCTCGCCGGTGGGCCCCTCCAAAAGCCGCGCCAGCTGCTCCACCGGCGTCTTCTCGGCTGGATAGACCTCCACCCTCACCGGCGCGTCGGCGGTGAGCTTGGCGGCTTCCTTGGCCAGCTGCAGCGCGGTGTTCATCCCACCCAGCGCATCCACCAGGCCGATTTTTTTTGCGTCCTCACCGGTCCAGATCCGCCCCTTGGCCACTTGCTGCAGCTTCGCCAGCGGGAGGTGGCGCCCCTCTGCCGCCTTGCCGGTGAAGTCGGCGTACACCGCATCCAGCCAAGCGTTCATCCGCGCCTTCTGACTCGAAGTGAAGTCGGTGGAGGTGGACATCATCGTCGCGTTGGCGCCTTTGGAGATGGCGGCCCAATGAACACCGATCTTCGACCAGAACCCCTCGGTGATGAACTTGCCGGCGAAGACGCCGATCGATCCAGTGACTGTCCCCGGCTGGGCCACGACCTTGTCGGCGTCCATCGCCACGAAGTAGCCGCCCGACGCGGCGGTGTCGCCCATGCTGGCGATCACCGGCTTGCCGTTGAGACGCGCCACCTGGACCGCGCGGCGGATGGTGTCCGACGCGACGTACGAGCCGCCGGGGCTGTCGATTCGAAAGACAATCGCTTTCACGCGCTTGTCCGCCACCGCCTCGCGGAAGGCCGCGGCCACGTCGCCGGAGCGCATGTTCTTCGAGCTGAGCTCGCCCCCCGGCCCCCCGCGCTCCACGGTGCCGGTGCCGAAGATGAGCGCCACCCGATCGGCGGCGTCGGCGTTAAGCCTGCCGGCGCGTTCGAGGTAGCGGCCCAGATAGAGCGTCTTCGCCTCGTCGCCGGCCTTGGTCTTCACCTTGGCATAGATCTCATCGCGGTAGGCGAGCCCGTCGATCAGCTTCGCCTTCACCGCTTCCTCGGCGAGGAACGGCCCCTCGTCCACCAGGGCGCGGACTTTGGCTTCATCTAGGTGACGCCCCTCGGCCACGCCCTTCACCAGCTGGGACATGGAAGAGCTCAGCCACGCATCGACCTCTTCCTTGTTGAACTGGCTCGGCGCGTTCTCGGTGAACATCTCCGGTGCGCTCTTGTACTCGTGCCGCTTGAAGAACGACGCCTGCACGTGCAAGTCGGTGAGCAAATCCTTGGCGAACGGCATTTCGATCGCCAGGCCAGTGAGCCCGACTGCGCCAGACGGCTGGAGGTACACCTCATCGTAGGCCGAGGCGAGATAGTAAGCACCGTTCGCGGGGGAGAGCTCCCCGAAGGTGTCGGCGAAGGCCACCGCGTGCTTGCCCTTCTTGCGGAAAGCCAGCACTGCATCACGGATTTCTTGAAGCTGAGCGAAGCCCGCGGTCACGTTGCTCAAGTCCGAAACCAGGACCTTCACGCGCTCGTCGCTGCCCGCGCGGGCCAGGGCATCGACGACGTCGCGCACCGTCGGCTTCTCCCTCGAAAGGCCCTCGAAGAAGCCCTGGTCCTTGCGCTCAAGGAGCCCCCGCTGCAGCTCGGTCTCCAGAATCACCGAGCGCGGGATCGAGGGCCGGTGGGACAGGGCGATGGCCACGAGGACGAAGAATCCCACCATCGACACAACCGTGAGCGCGCCGATCCAGGCCAGCACGCGAACCAAGAAGCTCCGCATCCAATTACCTCCCGGCGGGTGGCTTAGCACACGCGAGAAGCGCCAACTGGTTCAGTCGATCCAGGTGTTGCCCGGTGCGCGCGTCAACTGCGCCGCGAGACGGATGCTGGATGGCGCTGGTGCGAATGAGGGAGGATGCGCGCCGCATGGACGCTCGGCTTGAGGGCTTGGAGTCGATGGAGGTGCGGCTCGGCGAAATCACCGAGGTGCATTTGCGCGGGCCCGGGAAGGGGAACGCGCTGGGCCCGGCGTTCTGGCGGGAAGCCCCGGCGGTGGCGCGGGCGCTCGACGAAGACGCGACCACTCGGGTCGTCGTGCTGCGCGGGAGCGGCGCCTGCTTCACCTTCGGCCTCGACCTGTTGACGATGGCTGCGGAGCTGGGGGCAGCGCTCACATCCGGTGCGCGCGAGCGGGCGGCGATCCTGGCTCAGGCGGAAAAAATGCAGGCCGCTTGCGAGGGGTGGGCGCGCTGCAAGAAACCGGTGCTCGCCGCGGTGCATGGCTGGTGCATCGGCGGCGGAGTCAATTTGATCGCCGCCTGCGACGTGCGACTCTGCTCGTCGGACGCGCGCTTCTCGCTGCGCGAAGTAAAAATAGGTCTCGCGCCAGACCTGGGTGCTCTGCAGCGGCTGCCGCGGATCGTCGGCGAAGGCCATGCGCGCGAGCTTGCGCTGAGTGGCGAAGACATCGACGCCCCGCGCGCGGAACGCATCGGGCTCGTGAACCGCGTGCTCTCCTCGCCCGAGGCGCTCTGGGCGGAGGCGCGGCGGATCGCCGAGTCTATTGCAGGCAATGCGCCGCTCGCGGTGCAAGGCGTGAAGCAGGTGATGGAGCTCAGCGACGGCGTGAGCGTGGCCGACGGACTGCGCTTCTCGGCCGTGTGGAGCGCGGCCTTCGTCCAGTCCGAGGATTTTGCCGAAGCGCTCCAGGCCTTCGCCGAGCGGCGTCCGCCGCGCTTCCAGGGGAAGTAAGAGGACCGCATGGCTCAGAGCGTTTTCGCATCGCGGATTCTGGAGGGGAAGGCCGCGCTGGTGACCGGCGGCGGGAGCGGCATCAATCTGGCCATCGCCGAACGGTTGGCCGAGCACGGCGCCCGAGTGACCTTGGTGGGTCGCTCGGCGGAGCGCTTGGCCGGGGCGGTGGAAGGAATCAAGGCCAAGGGCGGTGTCGCTTTCGGCGCCTCCGCCGACGTGCGCGACTTCGCGGCGCTCGAGCGCGCCTTCGAGTCCGCCGCGCAAGCCCACGGTCCGCTCGACATCCTCGTCTGTGGCGCGGCCGGAAACTTCCCCGCGCCCGCGGTCAATCTCTCTGCCAATGGCTTCAAGGCGGTGGTGGACATCGATTTGCTCGGGACCTTCAACGCGTGTCGGATCGCCTTCGAGCGGTTGCGGAAGCCCGGCGCCTGCGTGCTCAACATCTCAGCGCCGCAGGCGTTCACTCCCACCGCCTTTCAAGCCCATGTCTGCGCGGCCAAGGCGGGGGTGGACATGCTCACCAAGACGCTCGCCGTCGAGTGGGGCGGCGCCGGGGTACGGGTGAACGCGCTGACCCCCGGACCCGTGGACGACACCGAAGGGATGATGCGACTCGCGCCGACGGCCGAGGCGAGGCAGCTCGCCGCCTCCGGGGTGCCGCTGGGCCGCTTCGCCGACAAGGAAGAGATCGCGGACGTCGCGCTCTTCCTCTGCTCCGCGGCGGCGCGTTACGTCACCGGCGCTGTCGTCGTTTGCGACGGCGGACAGTCGCTCTTGGGCTCGGGGCTGCTAGGCCGGGCGCTCGGATTCGGCGGATGACGAAGGGACGCTTGGAAGCCTTCAGCGACGGGGTGATCGCGATCCTCATCACCATTCTCGTCCTGGAGCTGAAAATCCCCCATGGCGAGGACTGGGCGGCGCTGGGGCCCACGGTGCCGGTGTTTCTGAGCTACGTGATGAGCTTCGTGTTCCTCGGCATCTACTGGAACAACCACCACCACCTGCTGCACGCCACCGGCGCGGTGGACGGCCGCATCCTCTGGGCGAATTTGCACCTCTTGTTTTGGCTGTCGCTGGTGCCCTTCGTCACCGGCTGGATGGGCGAGAACCACTTCGCGCCGCTCCCCACGGCCGCCTATGGGCTGGTGCTGCTGCTCGCCGCAGTGGCGTACACGGTTCTACAGCTGGCCATCGTCGCGCGGCAGGGAAAGGACTCGCGGCTGAAGGCAGCGGTGGGCTCCGACTCGAAGGGCAAAGTCTCTCTGGCCCTGTACGCCGCGGGGCTCGCGCTCGCGTTCGTGAACCGGTGGATCGCCATCGGCTGCTACACCGCGGTGTCGTTCATCTGGCTCGTGCCGGATCGCCGGATCGAGCGTCTGCTGGAGCGGGAGCACGATGCGGGCGCTGACGGGAGGGCGGAGTGAAAAGAAGCCGGCGCCGAAGATGAGCGCCGGCGCCGGCCGGCACGGCCTTCGGGAGATCGACACGGGTGAAGAGCGCTTTGCGCTACAGCGGGCCTCGTTTGGCTTGAGCGTCTTGCCCGCGGTGAGCAAAGGAAGCAACCTGGCGACCGGTTGCAGCTCGCTGGCATGGACGCGCGACCGTCGCCCACACCGGCACCTTCAATGAACGTCACGGCGTTGGCGTGAGCGGGGTGGGCGGCGGCTTGAGCTTGACGCGCGGCAGGGCAGGGGAGGGCATGCCGCTGCGGGGGTCGTTGGTCTCCACCCTGCCATGCCCTCCTGCGTGCGCCCCGGTGTTCCCTCCCATTCCGGCATCAGGCGGCGCTGCCCCAGACCTTTCCCCTGCCGGCGCGGCGCTCTCGTGCAGAACAGGAACGTTTTTCTCGGCGAGGTCGCGCTCCTTTCCATCCAGCTTTCGCGCGAGGCGGTCCACCTCTTCCGGCGAGAGACCGGTGAGGATCGAACCGGCTTTGCGCGCGCGGTCGTGCAACGGGACGTCCGCAAGCAGCTCACCCACCCGGGTCAGGGACACATGGATCTCCGGATCGAAGGGATCCGAGGCGAGCGCTTCGAGGAATGCCTCCTTCGCGCGAACGCCGTCGCCGCGGGTCAAGTAGATGCGCCCGAGGTGGACCTGGGTAGTGGGCGAGCCAGGATGCACCTTGAGGCTCCCCTGGAGCACCCGCTCGGCCTCGTCGAGGCGCCGGAGCGCAAGGAGCGAGAGAGCGTATTTGTTGGACACGCTCGGGTAGCGATCGCCGACCTCGCGGTAGGCCTTGGAGAACTCCTCCGCGGCGGCCGCCATCCGCGAGCGCTCTCGCAACAGCTCGCCGAGATGCGCCGCACGCCGCGCAGCCGGCTCGTGCACCTCGGTGAAGTCCCAGAAATTGATCTCCCGCCCATCCTTGGCCGGAGTCTTCGAGCTCTCTTTCAAGGTGACGATTTCCTCCGAGGCGGGCAGCGAGACCTTGGGGAACGGCTGTTTCTTCACGTGGACGAGCCACGCCTTCTCGAACGCGGCGAAGGTGAGCCCCGTGGCCGCCTCCACAGCGTGGCGGTCGTTGTCCTTTCCGAGCCCATCCGGGTTGAAATGGTGCACCTTGGCGGTGTCCCCCTGCGCGAGGGTCTGGAGCAAGGTTCGCATGCCCTCGCGACCCTTCAGTCGATACATGTAGTCCACGGCGAAGAACACCTCGGCGAAGGCCACCGCCGCGTCCTCGTGCGAGGGTAAGAGCGCGATAGAGGGGTGCATCTTCGCGAAGGGGATGAGGTTGTTCTTGCGCACGCGCTCGCCGAGCAACGCCAGTGTCGGAGGCGGCATCGACAGCCCTGCCGGACCTCGCCATCGCGACTCGAGGTACTTGGCCAGCCCCTCCTGCAGCCAGATCGGTGCTTCGTTGCGGGTGCGCTGCGAGACCACCAGGTGCACGTACTCGTGCGCCAGCGTGTCGCGCCAATCGTAGCCGCGGAGCACTGCCTTGGGGCTGGTGACCATCAGCTTGTTGAACTTGCAGATCGCGATGGTGCCGGTCGTCTTGATTTGCTCGAGCCGCAGGGTCGAGACCCGCGAGAGCTCCTTCGCGTCGTTCACGATTTCCACTCGGACCTTTTCCGGGGGCGTGTGCCCGAGATCCTCGGCGAGCGCGGCGCGGATCCGCTCCAGCGTCTCCAGGGCATAAGGGATGAGCACCTCGTCCTTTCCGGGCGGATAGAAGATCGCGAAGTGATCGCTCTCCGCTTTCTGATCGCCGGCGACCACCGAAGCCGTTTCCTTCGCGAGGCGGAGGTAGCTGCCCTCTGAGTCTTCCACTCCGGCGGACTCGAGCAGCGACACCGCGTCGGCGTACCGACCTTCTTCGAAGGCGAGCCGGCCGGCGAAAAAATCAGTCAGCTCGGAGTGCGGCCGGGCCTTCTTGAGCGTTTCCAGGGCGCGCCGCGCCCCTGGGATGTCCCAGCTGGAGAGGGCGTCCTCCACCGGCACAAACTGGCGCGGCGCATCGCCGAGGTCGGGGGGGTCAGCCGCCGCACCCAGCGCCGCGAGCAGACCCAGCGCGAGCCAGGTCCGCTTCACTTCACCAGCTCCTCGTAGTAGCGCTTCACCTGATCGCGGTAGCGCTCGGGCACGCCTTGCTTCATCGCCTCGAGGAGGTCTTTTCGGAACTCGCGGGGGGCCTTCGAGTCGTCTGCGTCGGGGATTTCCACACGTTCCCGCGACAGGTCGCGCAGCCCCTCCTCAGGTCCACCACTTCCGCTCTCTCGATCGCTCATTGGCAACGGCATGCCCCCTTGGCCGCCACCTTTCTGCGCCTGATCGAGCCGCTCGGCGAACTGCTGCAGCCCCTCGAGCGCTTGGCGCTGCTCCGAGTGCGCGCGGCCAGGCTCCTGTGATTCTAGCTGTTGCTCGGCGTCGCCCATCTGCGAGCCGATCGCCCGCATCTGTTCCTGAGCGTCCTGCCCGAAGATGGGCGCGCGTTGCTGCAGCTGCCGCATCCTTTGCCGCAGTCCTCCCGCGCGCTTCTCGAGATCCCGCTGCGACTGCGCCATCTGCCTGAGCGCCTGCCGATCGGACTCGGACATCAGCTGCCCAGAGGGGGGAAAGAGCTGCGAGAGCTGACGCTCAATCTCGTGGGCCTTTTGGGCGTCCTTCTCCAAGCGGCGGGCCATCTCACGCGTCTGCGCCTGCGCCTCGGGGGGAGAATTCATATAGATGTCCCGCTGCTCCTGCAGCTCGCCCATCATCTGCAGGGCTTGGGCGGATCGGCGCATGCGTTCCGCGGCCTCGGCAGCGAGGTCGAAGTCATCGGCCTTGAGGGCCCCCAGGAGGTTCTCGAGTTCGGAGCGCGCATCGTCCTGCGCGCGACCGGAGTCTTGCGGATAGCCCACCGCGTGCGGCGGCAGCTCACGGTATTCCTTGGCGAGCGCGTCGGTCTCCCTGAGGAGCTGCTCCTTCAGCTTCTGAGCGCGCTGCGCGAGGTGCTGGCGGCGCTGCTCGCGGTAGCGGTCGCGCAGCGCCTTGGTGCGCTCTGCCAGCTTCTTCTGAGCGTCGGTGGTCTCGTCCAGCTCCTTTCGAAAGGACTGCAGCTCCGCAGTCAGCTGTGGATCCACCTCGCCGCCCGAGCTGCGCTCGAGGTTTCGCTCCATCTCTCCCATCTCCAACGTGAGCTTCTGAAGCTGCGCCAGTGCCTCGTCCGCCTTCCCTTGCTTCACCAGCTCTTCGAGCTTGTCGAGCTCGCCGCCCAGATCCTTGAAGTCGGCGGCCATCGCTTCGGGACTCAGGTGCTCGTCTCCCAATCCTTTCGACAGCTCTGCCATCTGCTGCGTGAGCTCGGCCATGTGCCGCCGCAGCGCTTGGATTTGTTCGAGGAGCGCCTTCTGCGCCTGGGGATCTTTGCTCTTGCGGAATTCTTGCAGACTGGCGGCGAGCTGACGGCGCTCGTTGGCCAGCTTGCGCGCCAGCGTCTTCAAGGCTGCGACCTTGTGCTTCTGGAGGAGTGACTCCAGATAGAGGACGTCGCGCTCCATCTCGTCGACCTCTTCCTGTGCGGCCCGGGTGAGACGCTCGCCGCCCAGGGCGTGCAGGTTTCCGTGAACCTCGCGGAGGTAGTCCCGACGTGCTTCGGTAGTGTCGCGCAAGCGTTCGCGGATCTCCTCCGAGACGTGGATCAGCCCCGGCGCCAAGCCGAGAGGCGCGTCCTTCTCTCGGCGCAGGTCGCTGCCTGTCTCCAGCAGGTCGCGCACCAGGGACCAGCCCGCCTCGTCGATGTGGGCGGAAGCCGCGACCGCGGCCGGCGCCTTGGGCTGTGCCCGATCCGGACCCTCCATGCGGTCGGCCAGCTGGCGCACCAGCCGATCCCAGAGAACCTCCACACGCTCCAGCGCCTCTTTCTGATGCTCGGCCGCGCTGTAGACCTTGAGCACGTGGCTGCGCGAGGTGCCGCGTTGCGGCCCTGCCACGGTGTCGTTGTCCTTGGCCTCGAGCACGTAAGGAATGCGCTCGCCCTCTTCGAAATCGAGCAACTTGAGATCCCAGACATACTGGGCAGCGACGCGTCGGCGGTCTTCGAGCGGAAGGCGGATTCGCTTTTCGGCGCCGCGGCGCTGATAGACCAGGTTCAGCTCGCTGAGGCCGTAGTCGTCCTGAGCCTCGTACTTGAGCGTGAGCCGCTCGTCGGACCGCACTTCAATCTCCTGCGCCGGGGTAAGGAGCGCCACGGTGGGTGCAGCGTCCGCCTCGATCTGCACCGAGAGCTCCGGGCCCTCGGCTACCACCCGGCCCCCCGTGCTGAAGAAGACGAACCGGTAGCTGCCCGATTCCTTCAAAACGAAGCTTCCCGCCAGCTCGCGGCCGCCCTGAACCTTGAGCGAGATGGCCTGTCCGTTCAGCACCAGACCCGCGCGGGCCACAGTGCGGTCCGAGCGGGTGCGGACCACCACCTCGGTGCCAGCGGGAGCGCTCACCTCGCCGTTGCTCCCCTGCACCGTCCGCGGGGCGAGGCCCGTGTACGCAGGATAGCGGTAGGTGAGCTCCACCTCGCCGGTGATCGGCGCACGGTCCTGCGCAGTCACCTGAGGAGCCTTGGGCCAGAGGGCACGCCAGCCTTGCGCGAAGCGAGGCGCGAACAACACCGCCCCCGCAGCCCCCAGCGCCAGCGCTGCCCACAGTGAACGGCGGGCGCGTCTCAGCGGCCGTTCGTCCAAGGCGCGGCTCACGTCGATGGACCGGGCCCAGCTGGCGAGCGCCTTCAAGTGCGCGCGCGCGAGCCCTAGTGAAAAGTCGGGCTGCCTTCCCAGCTCGCCCTCCAGCTCGGCCGCGCCGAGGAGGCTCAACGACAGCTCGGGGAGACGCTCACCGAGCCAGCGAGCAGTCCGCAGTCGATCTCCCACCCGCCGTTCCACGCTGCGGCGGGCGATCTGGAGCCAGAAGAAAGGAGGCGAAAGCAGCGCGAGCGACAGCGCGACGCGTCCCGCCCAGGCTGAGAGCGGCGCGACGCAGAGCCCGAGCACGCCGAGAACAATCAGCGAGAACAGACCCCAAAAAAGCGCCTCACGTCGGAGCTTTTGCCGCTGGGCTTCTCGGATCGTCTCCAGGAGCGCGAGGACCGAAGCGTCTCCCTCAGCGGTGGGGAGGGGGGGCTCTGGCGGAGGAGGTGAAGCGGGAGGCAAAGCGGCGGCGGGACGCACGCCTCCATCTTAATCGCGGTCTTGGGGCGCTTGCCCGGGCAGCGCGTGGGGCGGTTTTGACAACCTACAGGAATGGTTGAACGACCGGCATGTTGCCACTTCTCGTTACACTGAGCCGGTGTGTCGATCTCCTCTGCCCGTCTTCACCTTTGCTCTCGTCTCCGCCCTGGCGTTCGCGCCGTCCGTCCGCGCAACGGAGTACGTGAAGCTGAGCGAGCACCCGGAGCTGCGCCGTCTTTACAATGCAGCGAACGCCCTTTACCGGGCGGCGTCTGGATGCAGAGAAGGCGAAGACTGCATCTGCCTGCACCAAGACCGGGTGGGTCCGGCCCTCGAGCATCTCTTGAAGATGCACGTCGAGCACGAGGACATGGTCAACACCTTCATCCTCGACGAGCAGGGCCTCCTCCGCACGCCCCAAGGACGCGGTGCGCTGGTGCGACTTTCAGAAATCAAGGCGATTCGCCGGACGCTGGAACAGTGCACCGGGAAACCGGTGGAGCAAGCGTTGGAAAAAGGGGAGGCGCCCACAACCTTGAGAGCGCTCTATGCCGCGGAGACCGCCTATTACGCGGCGTACAACGCGTACCTCCCGATGAAGAAGGTGGGTTTCCTCTCTGGCTGCGACCTCCCGCGGGAGCTGGGGATCGAGCTCGAAGGCTGCGCGGACGGCCAGGCGCGCTATGCGTACACCGTTCGGTTGACCGCCAAAGGCCAGGGCTTCATTGCCGAAGCGCGCTCGGGCCTAGGAGGCAACAACCTCGTGTACCCAGGCTGTGCCACCCCCGACGTCTGGAGCATCGACCAGGACCAGCGGCTGTTGAACGTCAATGCCGCCGCGAAGAAATGCGCCGAGAAGCCGAAGGAGTCTCCGGCAGGCGGCGAAGGCAGTAATCCAAAAGCGAATTCACCTCGCTCTGCGTCGTCAGGAAAAAAGGGGCGTGGGACTTCTCCCGCGGCCTCACCCTGAGGCCTATCACTCCATGTCGCCGCCCGAGGGCGAAGGCGTCCTCGTCCGTGACGTCGTCGCCCACGAAGAGCGCGTGCCGGCAGTGGTTCGTGCGCATTGTCGCAAGCAGGGCATCGCCCTTGTTCGGAGCGCCTGCCGGCACGACGTTCAGCACCTGCTTACCGGCGATCATCCGCGCGCCTTCCAGCGTCCGCGCCGCTTCGCGTACGCGCTCGGTAAGGCCGCGGGGATTTGGCACTCCGCGCCAGTGCACGGACAGCGAATAGCGTTTGCCTTCGACGACGACCCCGGGGAAGCGGCGTAGCCGCGCGCGCAACGTGGCCACCCAACGCTTCGTCTGGCGGATCCAGCGCGAGCCGTCCAGCTGCGCGTAGTCCGGCTCCATCCCGTGGTTGCCGACCAGGGTGCAGGGCCCCGTGCCCTTCATGCGTCGCCGAAGATCGGCGAGCCCTCGCCCGGAGATGACCGCGCACGGAATTCGCCGGCAGAGCTCGCCCCACAGCGCCTGTGTGCGCTTTGGGAGCCACGCCTCGATGGTCCGTCGGCGGATGGGCGCCAAGGTTCCATCGTAGTCGAAGGCGAGCAGCGCCCTTTCCTCGAGCAGCGCGTCCAGCACGCGCCGGCCCGCGTCGCCAAGCATGGGGGTCATGCCCAAGAATCCAAGGAGCCCGAAACAACGGTTGAGAGCGGCATGGCGCCGCTGATTTACCGTAAGGCCCCGTTCGCCTCTAGCGTAGTCGTCAGCGGAAGCTCGCCGCGGACGCATCCCTCGGGTGCACCCGGATGCGCGCCCGCCGGTGGGCCCGGCCGGGCCGGAAAGTGGCAATCTGCACATCTTTGCTGAAGGGAAGGCCTCCGCCGGTCTGCCGCAGTCCATCAGCGGTGGGCTCGTAGCTGCGCGTCCGCCCGCGTCGTCCGCCGGGCGCTGAGGCCGGCGGAAGGTCCGCGGCGTGGGAACTCCCGGTTCTGCTTTGGCCCTCGGAGGCTTCGCCTTTTGCGCCCGCGGTGGCTCCTTCGGGCGCGCCGCGACTCCCCGGTTCCACCCCCGGTGGCGCAGGGCCGCGGGCCTCGCGCTCGACGTGAAGGGTTGTCTCCCCATCCACGCCCAAATGCAGGCGCAGCTCCCGCAGGCGCTGTCTTCCAAAACCTTTCACGCCGAGCAGCTCGTCTACCTTCGTGAAGGGCGAGCGCTGCCGGCGCTCGACGATTCGCGCCGCGAGCGTCGGCCCAAGCCCCGGGAGACTGTCTAATGTTTCGATGGAAGCGGTATTCAGGTTGAGCGTGCCCGAAAGCGCCACGGGTCGACGAGAGGGGCGCTTTCTTGAAGGCGTAGGGTCGTCGTGGGACTGCGGGGCGCTCCACGCCGTGCTGGCGAGCCAGAGGGGGCCCCAAAGCGCTAGAACCCGAACCGAGAAGCCCGGGGACCTCGCGCTCATGTCGGCGCGGGTGCGGCCGGCCTAGCTTCCAGCCCGAGCTCTGCAGTGTCCGGTCCAGCGCTCGCCAGCCTCCGCTCCGCGGTTTCTCGAACATGCAGCCTGCCGTTCAAGGGGAGCACGTCGAGCACGACGTTGAGCGAGCGGTCTCGGTTCACGACGGCGTACCCCGCTCGAACCCAGATGCTGCCGCCTCCCCTTCCATCCCGGACGGAGAACACCGCCAGGCGCTTGCCTTCTCCCCACATCGTCCTGTCTTCCATGTGCTTCATCGCTCCTCGTCTCGTGGCCACGGACCTTCCGTGCGCGAATGGCCGGCACCCGAAGCGCCGACCGACCGCGGGCTAGGAGCATCTGCCGTGCCACTGCTATGGCCCGAGGAGACACGTCCTCGCCGTCCGCGCCCCGTCCACGCCTCGCGTCTCCTGTCCCGCCCTTGGGACATCTGCCGCCCAACCGGCTTCGCGCTGCTGGCGGACCGGGCGTGCATCGCGTTCGGATGGAGATGCGTTTTCCCTCGTCCCGCGCGTTTCTGGCGCTTCTCGAGGAGAGGTCGCGCTAGGGTGCCTGCATGCGAAGCACTCCACCGCGGCGATGGCTCAGCGTGACGGCGGCGCTGTGGCTCTCTGCCCTGGGCATGGGATGTCAGCTCAACCCGTCCATCTGCACGGCCGGGCTGACCCCATGCGGTCAATCCACTTGCGCCGATCTCGCCGCCGACTCCGACAACTGCGGGGGTTGCGGTGTCGCTTGTGCGGTCACCGAGCAGTGTCAAGACTCGGCCTGTGCATGCAGGGCCGGCACAACGCGCTGCGGATTTCAGTGCACTCCCACCGATGCGGACCCACAGAACTGCGGGGCCTGCGGGCACGCCTGCGCTGGAAATCAAGTTTGCGAAGCCGGGGAGTGCCGATCTCAATGTCTGCTCGGGACGTCCGCCCAGTGCGGCGGGGCATGTGTGAACATCACTACGGATCCGCTTCACTGCGGTGACTGCAACACCACGTGTCCCGCCGCTGAAACCTGTCAGAGCGGACAATGCACATGAGCCCTGGATGTGGTCCCCAAGCCGACAGTAGGGGAATCGACGGTGAAGGATCGTTGCCCTAAGAGTTTGGGTACACTTCGCGCACGCACGTCATGTGGCAGATCATCATCAACGGCCCGGGCTACTTCGACACACCTTATGACCTGCCCGAAGGGGCTACGTCGCTGGGCCGCGCTGATGAGAACGACGTCGTTCTCTCCGGCGATCTCGTGTCTCGTCGCCACGCCAAGATCTTCGTGCGTGGCGACGAGATCCAGCTCGAGGATCTGAACAGCCGCAACGGTACGCGCGTCAACGGCGAGCTTCGCGGCGGGGGAACGATGCCGCTGAAGCCTGGCGACTCCATCACCGTCGGCGAGAACACGCTGTCGGTGCGGCGCCCGGGAGCGGTGGAGAGCGCGAACACCGAGCTGGTGGACGCCACCTTGCACGGGCTCAAGTCCGTGGGCGAAGGTGCGGACATCGCACCAGCGGTGCTCTTCTCGAAGGACATCAAGGAGAAGTCCGTCCTTCGCGCGCTGGACAATGTGCTTCCCTTCGAGCCTGGAGAGGGATTCTTTTCAGCGTTCTCCGCGCAGGCCCAGGCCCAGACGCAAATCCCGTATCCCTCGCTGCTCCTGCTCTACAAGACGGCAGAGCTGCTCGCGACCTCATCGTCCCTCACCACGTTCCTCGAAGGCACGATGGAGCGACTCATTCAATGGGTGAACGCGACCACCGCGGTCGTGCTGCTCCGTCAGCCGGGCGGTGCGATGGCGCCGGCGGTGGTGCGGCACCGTGGGGCGCTCGCTCAGGGTGAAGTGCCGATTTCTGCGGCGATCATGGGCGCGGCGCTGGAGCAGGGCGCGGCGCTGGCGGTGGCCGACGTGCGCGACGATGCGCGCTTCGCCAACCGTGAGAGCGTCATCCTGTACGGAATGGGCCGGGTGTTGTGCATCCCCATCGGGGACAAGGCGCCCTTTGCCGGTGTGCTGTATCTGAACATGGCGCCGGGAGGAGACTCGGACCTCGAGTCCGTGCTCGATCTCTGCACCGCTCTTGCTCACTTGATCGACAGCGGCGTCGAGAAGTTCTCGCTGCGCGAGCGCTCGCCGGATGAAGGCGGCGTGCGGCGCGTGCTCACGCGGTCGTTTCCACCCGAGGTGGCGGAGCGGCGGCTGGTCGCGTTGCGTGCCTCGAAAGAGCACGTCTGGGAAGACCGCGCGCTCACCGCCGTGCGTGTGGAGCTGGCGCAGTTCTCCAGCGTCTGGGAGCAGGGGCCCGAGCACGCCGGCGCGCTGCTGCGCGACTTCCTGTCTCATATGGCAGCAGTGGTCTTCAGCTTCGAGGGGACCGTGGTGCTGCGCACCGGCGAAGGCCTGACCGCTGTCTTCGGCGCGCCGGAGCCCCAGGATGACCATCCTGTCCGTGCGGTTCGCGCCGGGCTGTCACTGCGGGTGGACTGGGCGCGCTACCTCAGTAAGGCGACTCAATGGGGCCCGCTGCCACTCAGAATCGGCGTCGCCTCCGGTCGCGGTCTGGTCGGCAGCCTGGGACCCGAAGACTGGATGGACTTCGTTGCTACCGGCGAAGCGGTCCATTTGGCATCGCAGCTCGCGGCCGGCGCGCTCCCCGGGCAAGTGCTCATCACTGGAAAGACCCTCGCCTCGGTGGGGGCGCGCTTCGAAGTAACCCCGCTGGGCCCGCGGGCCTTGAAGCAAGGGGCAGAAAAGGTGCCGGTGTTCGAGGTGGTGGAAGAGGACGTTCTACAGAACACCGAGCCGGGGATGGCCTGAGACGGTCGATCTGGGGTTCAATCGCGGAGTTCTTCCGGAATGAGCACCACGCCTCAAGCCCGCCTTCGCCCGTTCCAGCCGACGTCCTTTGGCGGTTACATCCTGGTTTCGCCGCTGGCGACCGGCGGCATGGGTGAGCTCTTCCTTGCGCGCAAGGAAGGCACGGCAACCCCTTGCGTCATCAAGAAGATTCTTCCCCATCTCGCCTCAGGTCCGGATCTGCTGCAGCGTTTCATACACGAGGCGAAGGCCCTGGTGCAGCTGGCGCATGGGTCCATCGCGCGTGTGCTCGACATGGGCATCCAGGACGACCGCCCCTACCTCGTCCTGGAGTACGTGGATGGAAAGGATCTGCGCAAGGTGGGCCTGCGCGGTCGCGAGCGCGAGAAGCGCTTTCCTCCTGGGCTCACGCTCTACGTGATGAGCCGAGTGCTCGATGCGCTCGCGTACGCGCACAACACTCGCGACGATGACGGCAATGAGATCCAGCTGGTGCACCGCGACGTTTCGCCGCCGAACATTCTCATCTCCTATGAAGGGGAGGTGAAGGTCGTGGACTTCGGGCTGGCCAAGAGCACGCTCCACAATGCGAAGACCCACCCCAGTCTGCTGTTGGGAAAGTTCCTCTACATGTCGCCGGAGCAGGCGCGACATCAGCCGGTGGACCGACGCAGCGATCTCTATTCTGTGGGTGTTTGCCTCTACGAGATGCTCCTCGGGAGCAATCCATTCGACGGGCTCGCGCCCGCGGAGTTGATGGGGGAGATCACCCAGCCCACATTCCTGGACCGCCGCCCCCTCGAGGGCCGTGTACCGGACCGGGTGGCGGCGGTGGTGCGGCGTGCGCTGGCGCTCGAGCCGCACCTGCGTTTTCCGACAGCGGAGAGCTTCCGCGAGGAGCTGTTGGCCTGCCTTCACGACTTGGACGCCGGGGCAGGCCCCGGGGCGGTCTCGTCGTGGATGAAGGAGGCGTTCGCTGCCGAGTACGCCGCAGAGCGGCGGCTCTTGCGCTCGGCGGTGACACTCAACCTGCCGCCCGGCAAACGCGAAACGGGCATCTACCGAGTCCCGGGACATCCGACGCCCGACATGCTCGCTGCCCGGTCGCACCCCACCCCAGATGCGCTCGCATCGCAGCGCCCGACGCCGCTCGCGGTGCAGGCGGGCAGCGTGCCGCCGCCCCAGAGCGCAGAGGTGGTGCCGCTCTCCTTCGCCCCTGTTCCGCGGACCCATCTCTCCACTGACAGCGGTCCGGTGACGGACGCGCCCACCTCGCCCGGATCGATGAGGGGTGAGCCAGAGACTCAGCCCGAGCTGCGGCTGGACGCATTTCCTGCCCCGCAGTCCGACGCTCCGGCGCACGACGCCATCACCCAAGGGCCGCAGAAGGTGCAAGACCTCTCGGTGCTCACGCTGCGGAAGCGAAGCCGGTCGGCGATGTGGTTGCTCGCGCCGCTCTTGGTGGGACTGAGCGGGCTCGCCAGCTACCTCGGCTGGGACCTCTACCGTACCGGTTTCTTCCGCGCCCCGGGAGTGGGCAACGGGCCGGCGTGGGACCGCGCCCGCGAGCCAGCGGAGCCGAACGAGGATGAGCTTGCGCCGCTGGTCACTTCGCTGGGGCCCGGGGCCAGCAACGTGTCGCTCAAGGCAAGCTGGGGCAAGCTGCGGCGGCAGTTCGATCACTTCCAACATGCCCGCGGATGTACCGGGCAGGTCCACTCCGCGCTCTGCCAGCGAGAGCGAAACCTGGGGAACGACGTTCAGGGTGCGCTGGAGCGCGGCGAGGACACCGATGAAGAGCTCTTGGGGCGCATCCGAGAGCTGAGCCGCGATCTCGCCGACGCCGACCGCATCGGCCGCTGACGTCAGAAGCTCAGCGAGGAAGGGTCGCGCCCGCCGGCAGAACCTGCTGCTCCGGCCGTCGAATGTCGCGCTGCGAGCGTCGCAGCACATTCAGGCGCCCGGCCCCTCGCCCCCCGAGGACCGTGTGCGGATCAACCGGGGTTCCGAGGACCTCAGCGCCCCCGGGAGCCGCGGACACCAGCCGCTGCCCGGCACTGGAGGATGTTCCATCTGAGACTTCGCCAATGCCGCTCACGGGGCTACGTTGGAGGCTTGGCGGTGCACCTGTGACGGAGCCGCTCGGGTCGATGGCTCCGGGGCTCAGGGCGCCGGCCACCGGCGACCCTCGAGAAACGTCACAGGCCGCCGCCAGCCCCAAGCTGCTGACCAGTACCGCCCACCTTATGCTCATGGAGCAAGGTAGGGTCGCCCCGCCCGAGGCGCAGCGAGGCCGCGTCGCTCCGATCGGGCGCTCGCCGGCCCGTCCGCCACGAGGGCGCGATGCTTACGGCGGACCGTCGCTCGGCTTGAGCGCGTGGCGGTATTGAGGAGGCCTCTCTTCATAGGGCGCCGGAAGCTGATTAAAGCGGCCGGCACGGCCTTACGGCAGATCGACACGGGTAAAGAGCGCTTTAGGATGCGCGCCTGCGGATCGCGTCCTCTGCGACGGTAGGGCGGCGGCACGGTCTTCGGCCTAGGGTGCGCATCCTCGGCACGGGCGCCGGCATCGCCATGGTGGGCGCGTGCCGCACCAGCCGAAGCAACTCCATCTCCTCGCGGAGCTCATCGAGCCGCGGAAAGGGCAGGTAGGATTCGTGCAGTCCCAGCTCGTTGGCGCGCTCCTGAAGGGCGAGCGCCGTGGCGGCCAGCCAACGAGACTGCGCGCGCCAAGCGCGGACGGTGCGTGTCGCCAGCCGCAGCTCGAGCCGGGTCGCGTGGCGTTGCTGCAGCAACAGACGCAAGTACTCGCGTGCATCGAAGACGGCCTGCTGTGCTTCGCGCGCCCGCTCGGTCGACGCCAGCGCCCGCTCGATGAGCGAGCCCAGCAAGGCGTGACGGTCCGCCAGGAAAATTTCCCCCACGTCCATGGATTCCTCCGCGACATTCAAACTGCTGATGAGTCCGACGTCCCCCCACAGGAGCCGGGTCCGGCCGGTTCGAGGTCGTAGCAACCCCAATGCCGGCCCGTTCTTTCTGAGAGGGGCGCAATTTTCATGATGAACCGGAGTCCCGATTCCACGGGCGAGATCCGAGTGGGGGGTGCAGTCCCGCCCAAACCGGGGGAGCCGCGTCAACACCCCAGCGTAGGCGCGCAGCGGCGACCACTCGGCGGGCAACGGGCCCAGAGCGCACGGAGGGGTACGTCGCCCCCGACGTGCTCATCTCGGCGCCCACAGCTCATCCTGGCGGCCACTTCATTGCGCGACCGCCGATCAGGTGGACGTGCAGATGAAACACGGTCTGGTTGGCGTCGCGGTGGGTATTGACCACCAGCCGGTACCCTCGCTCCGACAGACCGCGCTCGCGCGCCACCTGCGCCGCGGCCAGGAAGAGTCGTCCCACCAGAGCGGCGTTCTCCGGGGTCAAGTCGTTGACGGTGGCCACGTGCAGACGCGGAATGAGCAGCACGTGCGTCGGCGCTTGCGGCTGGATGTCGTCGAAGCCAAGACAGGCATCGTCCTCGTACACCCTCTTCGCGGGAATCTTGCCGTCGCGGATCTCGCAGAACAGACAACTCGCCATCGACGCCGCCTCCTGGGACAGCAGCACACAAACGCGGAACACCCTCGGCGCGCCAGGACAAAAGGGCCGGCTGCGGGCGCTGGCCGCTGCGCCGCTGGCGTGGTGAAACCGCTCGACCCGCTTCCGCCGGCCCGATGTGTCCGGCGTTGAACCAAGTGACGCGGCAGCAGCGCTTTTGCTCGTCGCAGTGCCACTATCCGCGCTCATGGCGATCATCGATCGACGCATGGCCACGGATCTGGCGAGCCTCACCATCGAAGCCACCTGCCGTGAGGCGGCGGGAATGATGCGTGAGCGGCACATCGGCGCGGTGGCGGTCAAAGAGGCGGGGAGGATCATCGGCCTCATCGCCGAGCGCGATTTGGCGTTGCGCGTGGTCGGTGAAGGCGCCTCGCCGGACACCAAGCTCAGCGCGGTGGTGCGGCGCAATGAGCCTTCGGTGCTTCCGAGCGCGACCGAGAAAGAATGCATCGACCTCATGCGCGAGCGGAACGTCCGTCATCTGCTGGTGCGTGACTCGAGCAACGCGGTGGTCGGCCTGATCTCCATGCGCGACGTCATCATGCTGATGGTGGACGAAAAGGAGTTCGTCATCGGCCAGCTCGAGGATTACATCTCGGGGCGTTGAGACCGGCGCTACGGCAAGAGCCAGGTGTAGCGCGGATCCGCCACGCAGCCAGACCCCTCGAGCCGAAGCAACGCGAAGTCACCGTCCTGGGCCAGCACGCGGGCACCCTGGCTCCATGCCCGCGGCGCCACCACATGAAGGTAGTGACCGCTGTGGCGCGGGGGGCCGTTTCCTCCGTAGAGAGGCACCGGCCGGTGCAGGTAGGTGTAGCCGCCGGTCCATGCGAGATGGACCCCCTCCACCTTCACCCCACAGAGATCCGGCTCACGTCCCGCGGCGCTGAGGAGCCGATTCACGGAGCCAAAGTCGTCGTACGCGCTCGCCCCTGGCTTGATGCCTTCATACTGCCCGAGATCGCCGAATGTGAGCTTGGGGGCACGCAGCGCCGAGATCGCGGCGAACAGGAGCAGCACGCCCGAGGCGGCATACCGCAGCCCAGGTGGCTGGAGCGCAGAGGCACCCAGCGCGGCGAGCGCGCAAAGGAGCGGCAGAGCGGGCAAGAGGAAACGCAGCTCCTTATGCGGGACAACGGCGTGAGCGAGAAAAAAGAGGAGGAAGGCTGCTCCCAGGGCTGGCGCCTTGTGCAAGCCCATTGCACCGAGGGCGATCAATCCAAAGGAGAGGAGCGGCATCGAGGTGGTCAGCACCCGTAGGTAGTACGCAGGTCCGGAGGTTCCCCATTGCGCAGCCTTTCCCTCGAGGAGGTTGAAGCGCAGGTACTCCAGTGTGGAATGAAACCAGTGGCCCCAGGTGATGCGATCCAAAAGTCCGAGCCCCAGCGCGGCCAAGGCGAAGAGCACGGCGCCGAGCCGCGCGTCGCGCCAGCGGCGCTGAGCGATCCAGGTGCCCAAGAGTGCCGCGCAGAAGAGCGCGTTGTGCAGACGAAAGAGGACCGCGGCGCCCAAGAGGACCGTCCCCGCCGCGACCCGGGAGAGCCGCGCTCCGTGCGGAAGCGCGAGCGCCAGCCCCCAGGGAACGAAGAGAGCAGAGGCGCCTTCGCTCATCGCGCGGTGCCCGAAATAGACAAAGACGGAGCCCCACCCCCACGCGCCGGCCGCGGCAGCCGCTGGGAGCAGGTCAGCGCCGAGGCTGCGCGCCAACCGGTAGACAGCCCATGCGCTCAGGGCCCCGCCCACCGCGAAGACGCCGCGCACCCAGTGCAAGTAGGCGGGCGGGCTATCGAGCCCCATCGCGCGCGCGAGGCCGAGCAGTCCGGTGACCAGACCGGGAAAGGCCCAGTTGCGCGCCCCGCGTACGAACTCCCACGCCACCAGCCCGTAGCCGTAGACCCAGCGGTGGGCGGGCTCCAGGCTTTGGTAAATCTCGTCTGGCCAGTAGATGCCGTCGTCGGTGAGCGCGAGCCGCAGCCGAAGCGCTCCCGCGAGGGTCACGACGGCGGCGAGCAGCGCGCGGGCGGTCCAGCGGTCAGGCTCCATGGGCGCCGCCTTCATAGCGCCCACCGCCATGATATGGCCCCGGATTGCGCATGGGCTCGATCACCATCACCCGCCTGTTGGAGGACTCCGAGTACGGCCTCCAGCTCACCTTGGTCGCCGGCAAGGCCGGCCTTTCGAGCGTCCTCAGCTCCTCGCGGATCCAAAAGCCGGGCCTGGCCCTCACTGGGTTCACGGAGCACCTTCATGAGGAGCGCGTCCAAGTCTTCGGCAACACCGAGATGTCTTACTTGGGCACGCTCTCGGATGCCCAGCAGCGCGAAATGCTCGGCAAGCTCATCTCCTCTTCGCACCTCGCTTGCGTGGTGGTGACCAAAGATCTGCCGATCCCCAAAGCGCTCTTTGACGCCTGCGAAGAGCACGGCCTCGCGTTGATGAAGACGCCGCTTCTCTCCTCGACCTTCATCCAGCAGGTACAGGCATTTCTCGAGGAGGCGCTCACCCAGAGCACCAGTCTGCACGGTGTCTTGATGGACGTCTTCGGGGTGGGGATTCTGCTGCTCGGAAAGAGCGGCATCGGCAAGAGCGAGATTGCGCTCGACCTTGTGATGCGCGGACACCGCCTGGTCGCGGACGACATCGTAGATGTCACCCGCCGCAAGCCGGGAGCGATCTATGGGGCCGGGAACGCGGTGATCAAGCACCACATGGAGATCCGTGGCCTAGGAATCATCAACATCAAGGACCTCTTCGGCGTCGCTTCGGTGCGTGAGAGCAAGAAGATCGAGCTGATCATCGAGTTGGTGGAGTGGGATCCGCAGCAAGAATACGACCGACTGGGCGTGGAGGAGCAGCACTTCAACATCGTCGGCGTGGACATCCCGCTCGCAGTGGTCCCCGTGCGCCCGGGCCGAAACCTGACGACGCTGATCGAGGTCGCCGCCCGAAATCACCTCTTGAAGCTTCAGGGTCATCACTCGGCGCGGGAGTTTGCCGACAAGCTGAACCGCGCCATCGCCGAAGGCGGGATGCGGCGCACGCTGGGAGAAGAGATCGAGTGAACCTGCCCAAGCAGGTGGTGGTGATCACCGGCATGAGCGGCTCCGGGAAGAGCACCGCCATTCGTTCTCTCGAGGACGCCGGTTATTTCTGCGTGGACAATCTGCCGGCGCCGCTGCTCCCCAAGCTGATCGACCTCGCCGCTCAGAGCGACGGCACGGCGCGGGTGGCGGTGGTGATGGACGCGCGCGACCGCGACTACATCCAGGAAGCGCCCCACGCGCTCGGTCTGTTGAAAAGCGCGGGCAACGCGGTGGAAGTGCTCTTCTTGGACTCGAGCGACGATGCGCTGCAGCGCCGCTTTTCCGAGACGCGGCGGCGTCACCCCCTGGCGCCGGACGAGACCGTCACCGACGGGATCCAGCGCGAGCGCGAAGCGCTGCGAGAGCTGCGCGGTCTGGCGGACCACATCATCGATACGTCGGTGCTGAACGTGCATGACCTGAAGCGGCTGGTGCAGGCGCGCTTTGCGGGCGAGCCAGCCGCCTCCCCTTCTTTAGCGGTGATGTCCTTCGGTTACCGCTACGGTGTACCGCCCCAGGCCGACCTGGTGTTCGATGTTCGTTTTCTCCCCAATCCTTACTTTGTCCCCGAGCTGAAAGCGCTCACTGGCCTGGACGCCGAGGTGGCGCGCTTCGTGCTCGAACGCCCTGAGAGCCAGACCTTTCTCGACAAGGTGGTGGAGCTGTGCACCTTCCTCTTTCCGCGCTACCAGCAGGAGGGGAAGGCCTATCTGACGATCGCGCTGGGCTGTACCGGTGGCAAGCACCGTTCGGTGACCATTGCCCATGAGTTGGCGGCCCGCCTGTCGCAAGGTGACGCGAGGGTGCAGCTGTGGGACAGGGACCTCGACAAAGAGTGAGCCAATCCGACGGGCCCAGCGCCGCGAGCCAGGAGGCGTTAGAATTTGGCACCCGGCATGGAATGTCTCTAGAGTCCAAACGGGGGGAGGGGACGAGGTGACTTATGGTTGGGCTCGTGGTCGCAGCCCATGGCCGCTTGGCCGAAGAGTTGGTGTCTACGGCGGAAGGCATCGTCGGGACCCTCGGTGAGGTGGCCACTGTCAGCATTCAGCCCGGTACCCCTCAGGATGGGATCCGCGATCAGCTGAAGAAAGCCGTCGCGGCCGTCGATAAAGGGGAAGGAGTGCTGGTGCTCGCGGATCTCTTCGGCGGCACCCCCTGCAAAGAATCGTTGATGCTCTGTGGCCAGCGCTCGCTGGAGGTCATCGCAGGCGTGAATCTGCCAATCCTCCTCAAGGCCGACTCGCTGCGCTCGACGCCGATGCCGCTTTCAGAGATGGCGCTGGCGCTGGCCAACTACGGGCAGAAGACCATCACCTGCGCTTCCGAGTTGATCCGCGACATCACGACCTCTCGTAGCCGTTGACGGGGGCGGCCCGATGGGCCAGACAGGCGGTCTGCCGTGATTGCGTTCGTCCGCGTCGATAATCGGCTGATCCACGGCCAGGTGGTGGAGGCTTGGGTGCCCCACCTGCGGGTCTCACGCGTGGTAGTCGCCGACGACGAGGCCGCGCAGAGTCCGCTGATGCGCGCGGCGATGTCCCTGGCTTTGCCCGGAGCGGTGGAGGTGCAGATCGCCTCTGTGCGCGACGTCGACTTCGGTGCACTCGCCAATGACTCCAAGCCGACGCTGGTGCTCCTGCGCGACGTGCCCTCGGCGCAAGCCGCGCAAGGTCGGGGCCTACCGCTCACCCATCTGAACCTCGGCAACGTGCACTTCGGCAACGGGCGCCGCCAGGTATCCCCGTCGGTGTTTCTTTCGCGGGAGGACGTCCAGGCGCTGGAGACACTCGGTGGCAGCGGAGCCGAGGTCGAAGCCCGCGGCGTGCCTTCGGACCGACCGGTGAAGCTGTCCGAGATCCTCGAGCGTTTCGGCAAGGCCGCCTGAGCGAGAAAAGCGCGTGCATCTGGCCTGGCGCGACGTGGTGGCGGCGGGGATCTGGGGCGGCGCGTTGGCGCTCGAGCGGAAGGCGTTTCTGCAGGCGATGCTGTCTCGGCCGCTGGTCGGCGCCACCGGGATGGGTCTTCTCTTGGGAGACGTGGAAAGCGGCCTCGCGCTCGGGATGGTGCTCGAGCTGTACTATTTGGGAAGCGCCAGCCTCGGTGCGGCCGTCCCCGAGCACGACACCCTCGTCGCCTGCGGCGCCACCGCGGCCGCCGCGTCGCTCTCGCACACCTCGGGCAATGGCAGCACTCCCGCCATCTGGTCTCTGGCGATTCTCGGGCTTCTCTGGCTGGGCGCGCTCGGCCGGATGCTGGATCGATTGCTGGGCCGCTACTCGGCGCGGTTGGCCGAAAAGGCCCAGCGCTCAGCAGAGCTCGGCGAGCTGAACCGTGCGGTTCGTCAGAACCTTTGGGGCATGTGGCCGCACTTTGTCGTCTTCGGGATGCTCACTGCGGGCTGCGCGGTGCTCGGCCCCCTCATGGCCGGGCCGGTCGCCGAGCTGCCGCTTCCCCTGGCGCGAGGGCTGGCCTGGGCCTATCCCGCGATGGCCTCGGTAGCGGCAGCCGTGGCGGCGCAAGGGAGCCGCGCACGCTACGCAGCGGTCTATGCAGGAGGAGCCGGGGCGCTCGTCGCGGTGGCGGTGCTCTGGTCGTCGTGGCGGGGAGGCGGGCTGTGAACGCGCACGAGCCTTCGCGGCTGGCGCCGTCCGTGCACCTCCGGGTGTTCTTGCGCTCCTTGTTTCTTCAGGCCTCCTGGAACCCTCAGGGCATGCAGAACTTGGGGCTCGCCTACGCGCTCTTCCCAGCGCTGGTCGAGCTGTACCCGGATCCCTCGGCACAGCTCGCGGCGCTTCGCCGCCACCTCACCTTCTTCAACACCCACCCATACGTCGCGGCGGCAATTCTGGGCGGGGTCATCTTTCACGAAGAGCGAATCGCGCGCGGTGAAGAAACCCCCGACCGAGTGATGGCCTTCAAGGCGGCGCTGATGGGGCCGCTGGCAGCGCTCGGCGACGGCTTCTTCTGGCTCTCGCTGCGGCCCGCGGTGGGCGCGTTCTGCGCCGCGCTCGTTCCGCTCCTGGGGGCGTGGGCGGCGCTGGTATTCCTGGTGCTCTACAATTTCGTGCACCTCACCCTACGAGCGCGCTTCTACCTTCTCGGGCTTTTCTTGGGTGACCGACTCGTCGAAGAGGTGGCGCGCGCCAAGCTGCCCGCGCGGGGTGCCCGGCTACGGGTTGTCGCAGCGGCGAGCGCCGGGGGGCTGGCAGCGTGGCTGGCGATGGTGCTGGGGAGCAACGAAGGAGGAGCCCGGTCGGTCCTCTTGGCGGGGGCCTGCCTGGGGCTGGGCGTCCTCAGCTATGGACTGGTCGCCCGGCGTCTGGCGCCGAGGTGGGTTCTTTATATCGTCGCCGGCCTGGCGTGTGCGGCGGGGGCATTTCTCTAGGAGCGAGTATGGACGTCACCGTCGCCAGCGGGGAGTACGAAATCGTGAACGCGCTGGGGCTGCACGCGCGCGCGGCGGCGCAGCTGGTCAAAGCTGCCAACCGCTACAAGTGCGAGGTCTTCGTCACCTGCGAGGGTCAGCGCGTCAACGGCAAGTCCATCATGGGCGTCCTCATGTTGGCCGCCGCCAAAGGCATGATCATCCAGCTGGAGTGCCGAGGGGCGGATGCCCAGACGTGTCTGGACGAGCTTGCGAAGCTCATTGCCGATAAGTTCGGGGAATCCGAATGAGCACGCTGGCCACCCCGACCTTGGCCCTGAAGGGCATCGGCGCGAGTCCGGGCATCGCCCTAGGCCGGGCGTTCCTGGTCGATCGCAAGCGGGTCCGGACGCCCAAGCTGCGGCTGGGGCCCGCCGAGGTGGAGCCGGAGCTGTTGCGGATGAAGACGGCGGTGGACCTCTCCGACCACCAGCTGGGCGCGCTGAAACACCAGATTGGCCAGGGAGACGGGCACGACCACGCGATGATCCTCGAGGCGCACCGGCTGATGCTGCGCGACCCGATGTTCCTCGACGAGGTGAACAAGCTGATCTCCACCGATCGGATCAACGCCGAGTGGGCCGTGCGGCGGGTGGCGCGGAAGATCAAGCACATGTTCGACAACCTCCAGGACGAATACTTCCGGGAGCGCCGCGCCGACGTGGACTATGTGGCCGACCGCGTGGTGCGAAACCTCCTCGGGCAGGTGGTCGACGAAGAGGTGGAGCTGCCTCCGAACTCGGTGGTGGTGGCGCACGACCTTTCGCCCGCCGAAGCGGCGGTGATGGCCAAGACGTCGCGCGTGAGCGGCTTCGTCACCGATCTGGGTGGACACACCAGCCACACCGCGATCGTCGCGCGTGCGCGGCAGACTCCTGCGGTGGTCGGCGCCGGCCGTGCGTCGGAGCAGATCTCGCCGGGCGATTTGGTTGCGCTGGACGGGACCCGCGGGCTGGTTCTGGTGAACCCGACCCCGGAGCAGCTCGCCCTCTTCGAAGAAGCGCTCCGCCGGCATGAGGCAGCGGAGCAGACTGCGCTCGCGCTGAAGGACTTGCCGGCCGTCACTCGGGACGGATGGCGGGTGAAGCTCTTGGGCAACATGGAGTTCGCCGAAGAGATCCCGGCGCTGCTCGATCACGGCGCGGAAGGGGTTGGCCTCTATCGGACCGAGTTCCTCTTTTTGGATCGCCCGACCCCTCCTACGGAGGAAGAGCAATACCGCGCTTATCGCCAGGTCCTGGAGGCCCTGCCGAATCAGCTGGTCACCTTCCGTACTTTGGACATGGGAGGCGACAAGATGCCCGGCGCGCGGCGTCACGAGCGCGAGCCGAACCCGGCGCTGGGCCTGCGCGCCATCCGCTACTGCCTGAGCCATCGCGAGCTGTTCCGCTCGCAGCTGCGGGCGCTGTTACGGGCCTCGGCGCACGGGCATCTGCGGATCATGTTCCCCTTGGTGAGCGGGCTCTCCGAGCTGCGGGAGGCTCGCACCGAGCTAGAGGCCTGCCGGAGCGATCTCGGCCGCGCCGGAGTCCCGCTCGGTTCGCGCTTTCCGGTGGGAATCATGGTGGAGACGCCGTCCGCGGCGATGATCGCGGATCGCCTCGCGCCCGAAGCCGACTTCTTCTCCGTAGGGACCAACGACCTCATCCAGTATTCGCTGGCCATTGACCGCCACAATCGGGACGTGGCGTATCTCTACAAGCCGCTCCACCTCTCGGTGCTCCGCTCCCTGCAGCGGATCGTCACCGCGGCGCGTGACGCGAACATCCCGGTGGCCATGTGTGGAGAGATGGCAGGGGATCCTGCATTCGCGCTGGTGCTGGTCGCACTGGGGTTCACCGAGCTGTCGATGACGGCGGGTCAGATTCCACCGGTGAAGCAAATCATCCGCGCTTGCTCGCGCGCTCAAGGGGTGCTGCTCCTGGAGCAAGTCATGGCGCTCACCACCGCCGAAGAAATCGAGCGGTGCGTGCGCAACGAGATGCAGCGCTGCTTCGGAGACCTTCAGTCGTAAGGCAACCAGGCGGCCGTTACCGTTGACCCCTCGGGAGGGGATCGGTACTGTCCAAAACTCCGCGCCGGCCCTGAAAAAAAACCACAACCTCGCCGGACCGCGACCTAGGAGCGTCATGCAGAGCGATTACCTGTTCACCTCAGAGTCGGTGACCGAGGGTCACCCCGACAAGGTGGCGGACCAGATCAGCGACGGCGTCCTCGATGCGATCATCGCCAAGGACCCCGAAGCCCGAGTGGCGGTCGAGACGCTGGTGAAGACCGGCATGGCCCTGGTGGCCGGCGAGGTCACCACCAACACATACGTGGAGATTCCACGCATCGTGCGCGCGACCATCTGTCGTATCGGCTACACCGACAGCTCGATGGGCTTCGACGGCCACACCTGTGGCGTGACGGTGGCCATCGAAGGTCAATCGCAGGACATCGCCCGCGGGGTGGACAACAAGAAGGAGCAAGGCGCGGGCGACCAGGGAATGATGTTCGGGTACGCCTGCGATGAAACGCCGGAGCTGATGCCCGCGCCCATCTCTTATGCGCACGCGCTCACGCGCAAGCTCGCCGAGGTGCGCCGCAAGGGCCATCCTTGGATGCGGCCCGACGGCAAGAGCCAGGTCACGGTCGAATACCGGGAAGGACGCCCGGCGCGCATCGACGCGGTGGTGCTGTCGACGCAGCACTCGGACGACGTCTCCAACCGGAAGATCCACGACGCGGTCATGGAGGACGTCATCTACAAGGCGCTGCCCAAGCGGATGATGGACCGGCGAACCAAGTTCTTTATCAACCCGACCGGGCGCTTCGTCATCGGCGGGCCGATGGGGGATTCGGGCGTCACCGGCCGGAAGATCATCGTCGACACCTATGGCGGTATGGGCCGTCACGGCGGCGGCGCCTTCTCCGGGAAGGATCCGTCGAAGGTCGACCGTTCAGCAGCGTACATGGGACGCTACATCGCGAAGAACGTGGTCGCTGCCAAGTTGGCGCGCCGCTGCGAAGTGCAGATCTCTTACGCCATCGGGGTCGCGGAGCCGGTGTCCATCATGGTCGATACCTTTGGCACAGGGACGGTGCCCGAAGAGCGGATCTCTCAGGCGGTGCGGAGCACGTTCGGGTTGAAGCCGCGCGAGATCATCGAGCACCTCGATTTGCTCCGACCCATCTACCAGCGCACGGCGGCCTACGGGCACTTCGGCCGGCAGGAGAAGGACTTCACTTGGGAGCGGACTGACTTGAAGGAGGCGCTGCGGGATGCCGCGGGCGCGCGGCGGCTTCGTGCAGTCGGAGGCGCATGATCGAAACCTTGGGGGCTGCCATCGGGTGTCTTTGGGCGCTGGGTGCGGCGACCCAGCCGCCCCCACCGCCCCCGCTGGCGATCAGCTGCCCGGCGGGCACGCAGGTCCGTGGGTTTCTTCCTCCAGAGGGGTTCGAGCAGTGGTGTGAGAAGACGTCGGACGGCGGGGTGGTGCGCCACGGGCCATACCGCGCCTGGCACTCCAACGGCCAGCCGTTCATCGACGCCGAATACTGCTCGAGCAGCCGCTGCGGCCGCTACGCGGAGTGGTACGCGAGTGGGCGTCCCAAGTCTTTGGGAGAGTTCGACACCCAGGGCCGCTACCAGGGCCACTGGGCATTCTGGAATGAGGACGGTAGCGGCATCGAGCAGGATTTCACCGACGGCCAGCTGGTTCGCAGCGTCACGGTCCCCAGCGCCGAGTCAAAGGCCGCGCAGGCCACCGCCGCCGCCACGCCCACGCCTCCGCCGAACGTGCCGTCGCCGAACGTCCCGCCTCCCACCCTCGTGCCCAACGCTGGAGTGGGTGGATCAGCGTGGGTGACACAGACGGTTCCCACTGTCACTGCGGCCGTGGTCTGTCCGCCGGGCGCCATCCCTGGGGGCGAGCCGTTTCCGCAAGGCTTGGTGCAGTGGTGCCAGAAACGCGACCGCTATGGCCGCTGGGTGCGGCACGGCATCCTGCGCGAGTGGTACCCGAATGGGCTGCGCCGCAGCGAGAGCGACTACGTGGAAGGCCGTCCCACGGGGTGGGTGACACGCTGGTATCCGAACGGGCAAAAGGCAGAAGAGACCCACTTCCACAACGGTGTGCCAGACGGAAAGAGCGCTCACTGGACCGAGGAAGGAATTCTGCTCGGCGAAGAGGTCTTCGATCACGGGCGAAGGGTGAACGTGCTGCGCGGGCCTGCACCGCGCTGGCCGGCCCCGCCGTAGGGCCAGGTGTGGGTCCCGGCGCGCGAAGCACGCGGGGCGCGGCCAGCATTGTGTGAGGTCGCTGGAGTCGACACGACGCTGAAGCTTGCTCGGCGCCGCCGGCCACGGTAGAGGGCCGCATGGCCGTCGCGACCCGAACGAACGTGGTGACTTTGGACAAGCGCAAGAAGGTGAAGGGCAGCGCTCCTGTTCCATGTGATGTGAAGGATCTCTCCCTCGCCGAGAAAGGCCGGGGGCGCATCGAGTGGGCCGGACGGTCCATGCCGGTGCTGAAGCTCATCGGCGAGCGCTTCGCCAAGCAGAAGCCGCTGAAGGGGCTGCGGTTGTCGGCGTGCCTGCACGTGACGGCCGAGACGGCCAACCTGGCCGCGGTGCTCAAGGCTGGCGGCGCCGACGTGGTGCTCTGCGCGTCGAACCCGCTGTCCACTCAGGACGATGTGGCCGCGGCGCTCGTGGCGGACCACGGCATCGGTGTCTTCGCCATCAAGGGCGAGGACCACAAGACGTACTACAGCCACATCACCGAGGCCCTGAACCACCGGCCCAACCTCACGATGGACGACGGCGCCGACGTGGTGGGCGTCATCCACTCGGATCGCCGCGAGCTGCTCAACGACGTCATCGGCGGCACCGAAGAGACCACCACAGGCGTGATTCGGCTCCGGGCCATGGCGCGCGACGGTGTCCTGGCCTATCCGATCGTTGGTGTGAACGAGGCGCTCACCAAGCACCTCTTCGACAACCGCTACGGCACCGGCCAGTCCACGCTGGATGGCATCGTGCGCGCCACCAACCGGCTCGTCGCCGGCGCTGTTTTCGTGGTGGCCGGCTACGGCTGGTGCGGCCGTGGCCTGGCGATGCGGGCCAAGGGGATGGGCGCCGATGTGGTGGTCACCGAGATCGACCCCACCCGCGCTCTGGAAGCCGTGATGGACGGCTATCGCGTGATGCCGATGTCGGAGGCGGCGAAGATCGGCGACTTCTTCTGCACCGTGACGGGAAACACCTCGGTGATTCGCGCTGAGCACTTCGAGAAGATGAAGGACGGTGCCATCGTCTCCAACAGTGGTCACTTCAATGTCGAGCTGGACCTGGCGACGCTCGAGAAGATGGCCAAGTCCAAAGAGACGATTCGGGACTTCGTGGAGCAGTACACGCTGAAGAACGGGCGGCGCATCATGGTGCTGGGCGAAGGCAGGTTGATCAACCTGGCCGCCGCCGAAGGTCACCCCTCGGCCGTGATGGACATGAGCTTCGCGAACCAGGCGCTCTGTTCGGAGTGGATCGTGAAGAACCACGCCGACCTCGAGAAGCGGGTCTACGTGGTGCCTGAGGACATCGACCAAGAGATCGCGCGGCTGAAGCTGAAGAGTGTAGGCGTGAAGATCGACACCCTCACCCCGGCGCAGGTGAAGTACCTCGCGTCCTGGGATGAGGGAACCTAAGCCGCGCGCCCGCCCGTCTGCAGCGCCATGGGCCTGCTCGAAGCCATCGTCCTGGGGTTGGTGCAGGGGCTGACCGAGTTCCTTCCGGTCAGCTCCACTGCGCACCTGCGCATCGTGCCCGAGCTGCTCGGCTGGCCGGATCCCGGCGCGGCCTATTCGGCGGTGATCCAGCTCGGGACGGTGGCCGCAGTGCTGGTGTACTTCGCGCGCGACATCGGCCGGCTCGTCCGGGCCTTCTTCTCCGCGCTGGCAGAGCGCGCCCCGTTCTCGACGCCTGACGCGCGGCTCGCGTGGTCGGTGCTCCTAGGCACCATTCCCATCGGCCTCGCGGGGCTCGCCCTGAAGAAGACGATCGCGACTTCGTTTCGCTCGCTCTACATCGTCGCCGGAGCGTTGATTCTCCTTGCCTTGGTGCTTTGGTGGGCGGAGCGAAAGGCGTCGCACCGTCGCAGGCTCGAGGACCTGACGGTCAGAGACGGGGTGATCATCGGCGGCTGGCAAGCGCTGGCGCTGGTGCCCGGAGTGAGCCGCTCGGGAGTGACCTTGACCGCGGGCTTCGGTCTCGGCTTTGAGCGGGAGGCGGCGGCGCGCTTCTCCTTCCTCCTCTCGATTCCCTCGACGATGCTCGCCGGACTCTGGGAGCTGAAGGAGCTGCTTCAGTCCCCTGAGAGGCCACCGGTGATGGCGCTCGTCGTGGGGACGGCCGTCTCCTTCGTTTCTGGGATGAGCGCGATTGCGTGGCTGTTGCGCTTCTTGCGGACGCGCACCGCGCTGGTGTTCGTCGCATATCGCATCGCGCTCGGGGTGATGCTTCTGGTGCTGCTCGCGAAGGGCGTCCTCCATCCGCGCTCCGGCCTTCAAGTCCCGGCGGGAACATCGCCCGCGCCGCATGCCGTGGCCGCGGCGCCCAGCGCGGCGCTCGCGGCCACAGAGCCCGGGGGGAAAG
>JADMIO011167779.1_pt1 | contig 35771 bp, 24 predicted proteins | sample 8958161 | NCBI WGS metagenome assembly JADMIO01 (sample SAMN16585339, study PRJNA669376) | soil metagenome | isolation source: Crop rotation soil | place: USA: Cullars Rotation, Alabama | collected 2011
GCCTTCGCCTTCGCCAGCGAGCCGTTCCATTCCAGCGCGTGGCGCGCGGAGCCCAATCGCGTCTCAGGCCTTCGCCTTCGCCGACGAGCCGTTCCATTCCAGCGCGTGGCGCGCGGAGCCCACTCGCGTCTCAGGCCTTCGCCTTCGCCAGCGAGCCGTTCCATTCCAGCGCGTGGCGCGCGGAGCCCACTCGCGTCTCAGGCCTTCGCCTTCGCCAGCGAGCCGTTCCATTCCAGCGCGTGGCGCGCGACCTCGAACGCCGCGCGTGGCCTTCCCGCGCGGAGCGCCGATCGCTTCAGGCTCGCCAGCCGCGCCGGGTCCTCGAGGAGCGACGCCAGCTTGTACGCGAGCACCGGCAGGTGGTTCACCTTGATCGCCGCGCCGTTCTCGAGGAGGAAGTCGCTGTTGCGCGTCTCCTGTCCGGGGATGGGGTTCACGATCGCCATCGGCAATCCGCGGGCGAGCGCCTCCGACGTGGTCAGCCCTCCCGGCTTCGAGACGATGACGTCCGCCACCGCCATGAGCCGGTCGATCGCGTCCGTGAACCCGAGCACGTGCACGCGGTGGCGCCGCGGGGCGTCGGTCGACTCGAGCCGCTCGCGGAGCGCCTGGTTGCGGCCCGCCACCACGACCACCTCGAGCGGCAGCTCCACCTCCAGCGCACTGCGCAGCATCTCCTCCACCGGGCCGATCCCGAAGCCGCCCGCGAGCTGGAGCACGATCGGCCGGTCGCCGCGCAGGCCGAACGCGCGGAGGCACTCCGCGCGCTCCACTTTCCGGCCGAAGACCGGATGGATGGGGATGCCGGTGACGTGGATGGTGGCGCCGTCCACTCCCTGGTGCTCGAGGATGCGCTTCCCCTCCTCGGTGGCGGTGAAGTAGGCCTCGGCGGGCTGCTGCACCCACAGCCGGTGCGGGTCGAAGTCGGTCGTCACGATGAAGTGCGGCGTGGAGGTCTCTCCATCCCTCTTCAGCGATGCGACCATCTCCGCGGGCAGGAAGTGCGTGTGGACGATGATGTCCCACGGCTCCTCGCGGAGGAAGCGGAGGAACGGCCGCAGGTTCAACTTCTCCATCAGGAGACGGAGGCGGTCGGAGCGGCCCCGCAGCGACGGAGCGCGGTCCATGCGGTCGTAGAGGTACCCGAGCAGGTGCGGCGCCTTCTCCACGAGCTCGAAGTAGGTCTTGCCGTACACGCGCCGGAAGGTGCGGTTGGTGAGCTCGAGCACGTCCACGTGCTTCACGGTCGCGCCGTCGTCGAGCTCGCGGACGGCCGCCTCCACCGCCTGCGCGGCGCGCACGTGGCCGGCCCCCACCGAGGCGGACAGGAGGAGGATGCGACGGTTCATGGCGGATCTCCAACCGTCGCGAGCCGTGGAGCGCCGAGCACCGACCCGGCGCCCGCTCGCGAACGGCCGCGGATTGTAGGCCCTCTCCCGTCCGCCTGTCCAACGCGCGGCCGAGCGCTCCGTCCCCTTCCCCTGCGGCGAGGGAGGGGATATCGTATCGCTGCCCGCAGACGAGTGGGACCGGCCGGCGGCCTCTGCGCACGCAAGCCTCGAGCCGGAATCCGACTCGAGGAGCCCGCATCGAAGGCCCATCGAAGGGAGAGAGAACCATGGCCCCGAACGGCCGCTCGCGCATCCTCGCCGTCCTCGCCTGGGCCCTCGCGGCGCCGTCGCTCTTCGCGGGGGACGCCGCCCAGGGCGATCCGAACGCGAGCGCCGCACGGGCGCCGTCGAAGAAGCCGGCGTGGAGGCTCGCCGTCCAGGCGTACACGTTCAACCACTTCAGCTTCTTCGAAGCGATCGAGAAGGCGAAGGAGGCGGGCGTCGACCTCATCGAGGCCTACCCCGGGCAGCGCCTGACGAAGGACGCGAAGACGGTCTTCGACCACAACGCGCCGCTCGCCGTGCTGGCCAAGGCGAAGATGAAGCTCGAGAAGGAGGGCGTGCGCCTCGTGAACTACGGCGTGGTGCGCCTGACGAAGGACGAGGAGGAGTCGCGCAAGGTGTTCGACTTCGCGCGCGTGATGGGGATCGAGACCCTCACCGCGGAGCCGGAGCCCGACGCCTTCGACCTCCTCGACAAGCTGACCGAGGAGTACGCGATCAACGTCGCCATCCACAACCACCCGCGCCCATCGCGCTACTGGAACCCCGACGTCATCCTCAACGCCGTGAAGGGCCACTCGCCGCGGATCGGCGCGTGCGCCGACATCGGCCACTGGATGCGCTCGGGCGTCGTCCCCCTGGAAGCCGTGCAGAAGCTGAAGGGCCGCATCATCAGCTCGCACTTCAAGGACCTCGACCGCATGGGCGGCCACGACGTGGTGTGGGGCACCGGGAAGGCCAACGCGAAGGAGGTGCTGCTCGAGCTGCACCGCCAGGGCTTCTCGGGCGTCTTCTCCATCGAGTACGAGTGGAACTGGGACGCGTCGCTGCCCGAAGTCACCGCCTGCGCGCGCTTCTTCAAGGGAATCACGGAAGAGCTGGCCAAGGAGTGAAGCCCATGGAGTGCCCGCGCTGCAAGCTCACCCTCCAGCGAGAATCCTACGAAGGAAACCGGGTCGATGTCTGCGGCGCCTGCTGGGGCGTCTGGCTCGATCCCGGTGAGCTCGAGAAGATCCTCCTCTCGAAGCGCTACACCTTCTCGCCCGAGGAGAAGAAGTCGGCGGTGGAGGGGAGGGGGACGGGCCCCACGTCGCCCATCTCCTGCCCGCAGTGCTCCACGCGCATGGACCGCGTCTACCTCGACCCGGCGTACTACCTGGTGATCGACCGCTGCCCGCGCCACGGCGTCTGGCTGGACGGAGGCGAGATCAAGAAGGTCCAGGCGCTCGCCGAGACCTCCGCCGAGCACTGCCGCAACCTGGTCGAACGCATCAAGCGGAAGCCGACGGTGGCTTGAGGATCCGCGCCCGATGAACTGGACCGTCCATCACCGCGGCGGACGCTTCCGCGTCGTCGTCACCAAGACCCTCCCCGGCGCGCGCTGGCTCGAGGTCCTCGGCGCGGCCGGCTGCGAGGTCTCCGTCTCCGACTCCCGGCGCCCGCTCACCGCCGCCGAGGTCCGCGAGGAGCTGGGCGCGCGGTGCGACGGAGCGATCGGCCAGCTCACCGAGCCGTGGGCCGAGGAGCTCTTCGAGGCGCTGAAGGCCGCCGGCGGCCGCGCCTACTCGAACTACGCGGTCGGCTACGACAACGTGAAGGTGGCGGAGGCGACGAAGCGCGGCATCGCGGTCGGCAACACGCCGGGCGTCCTCACGGAGACGACCGCGGAGATGGCGGTGGCGCTCCTCTTCGCGGCCGCGCGGAGGGTGCCGGAGTCCGAGCGTTACCTGCGCGCGGGCAAGTTCACCGGCTGGCTCCCCGACCTCTTCCTCGGGAAGCGGCTGTGGGGCGGCGTGCTCGGGCTGGTCGGCGCGGGGCGCATCGGCGCCGCCTTCGCCCGCATGGTCGCGCCCGGCCATCGCATGGATGTCATCTACCACGATCTCCACCGGAACGCGGAGCTGGAGGACTTCATCGCCGCGTCGTCGCGCCTCGGGGGGCCGGGAGCGCGCCCGATCTCCTGCCGGCGGGCGTCGTCGGTGGAGGAAGTGCTGCGCGAAGCGGACGTCGTGAGCCTGCACGTCCTCCTCGATCCCAGCACCCGTCACCTCCTCGACGCCTCGCGGCTCGCCCTCATGAAGCCGGACGCCATCCTGGTGAACACCAGCCGCGGCCCGGTGATCGACGAGGCGGCGCTCGTCGAGCACCTCCGGAAGAACCCTGACTTCCGCGCCGGCCTCGACGTCTTCGAGAGGGAGCCCGCGCTCGCTCCCGGCCTCGCGGAGCTGGAGAACGCGGTCATCGTGCCGCACATCGCGAGCGCCACGCGCTGGACGCGCGAAGGAATGGCGACTCTCGCCGCCGCCAACGTCGCGGGCGTCCTGAACGGGTACCCGGTGGCGCGTGAGGTGAACGTGGAGGAGTTCCTCGCCGGTCCTCTGCCACGGAAGGCGCCCTCCATCGTCAACGCGCGCGAGCTGAGCCTGCCCGTCGCCTGAGATTCGCTCTCGAGCGTGAGCCCGTTCCCGGGAACGGAGGAGGACGAGAGAGCTTCGTTGGCTTGGAAGGTGGCGCTGCCCGAACGCCCCAGAAATAAAAATCGGTAGCGCCCCCGATGGACGGGCTCCCCGCCAGGGTCGCCAGGGGTCTTCCGAATCCCGACCACAGAAGAATGTCCGCTTCGGGAGTATCCGCAACTCCCTACGACGGAACCCCCACGGCAGCCGCGCCAGGAAGGGCCTGACCAGCGCTACCAACTTTCTGTACCTTGATACGACCCCACCGGGACAGTGTTGGAGATTTCCTCGGAGGTCGGGTGGAGGGAGACCGCCCGGGGGACGGCGGTGGACGGAGGCCGGTCCGAGCCCGGCGGGTCAGGCGCCGGGAGTCCGGGGGTCGTCGAGCTGGGGCGCGGGGACCGTCACCCCGTGCGAGGCGACGGGCGCCGCCTTGGCGACCCGCGAGACGACCGGAGAGGCCACCGCATCCGACGGGCGGAGCGGGACGGCGGGCGCCGGGTGCACGCGCTCGTAGGTGCGCCCTTCGCCCTCGCGGTCGCGCTCGTCGAGCGCGCGACGGTAGAGGTTGGCGCCCCACGGCGTCGGGTACTCTCCCGTGACGCAGGCCAGGCAGAGGTCCTTCTCGGGGAGGCCGATGCACCGCGGCAGCGCCTCCACGCTCAGGTACCGCAGCGTGGTCGCGCCGATGTCCGCCGCCAGCTTCTCGAGGAGCTCCGGCGGCAGGTTGCCGCGGCGGGGCTGGTCGATGAAGCGCGGCGCGAAGAGCTCCTTCACGGTCGACATGTCGATCCCGTACGCGCACGGCGCGATCACGGGAGGACAGGCGACGCGGACGTGGATCTCGCGCGCGAGCCCCTTCTCGCGGAGCATGCGGATGATCACGCGCAGCGTCGTCGAACGGACGATGCTGTCCTCGACGAGGAAGACACGCTTCCCCTCGAGCACCTCGGGCAGCGCGTGGTACTTCCGGATGGCCTTCTCGCGGCGGCTCTTTCCCTCGATGAAGGTGCGCCCGATGAAGCGGTTCCGGATGAGCCCCTCGCGCGAGGGGATGCCCAGCATGGAGGCCATCGCGTCGCAGGCGGCCTTGGCCGTGTCGGGCACCGGGACCGCGACGCAGTCCGGCCCGAGCGGCACCGTCTCGCCGCGTGCGAGCTCCTCGCCCATGCGCTGGCGGCTGAGGTAGACCGACTTCCCGTTGATGCTCGATGCCACGTTCGAGAAGTAGACCCACTCGAAGTAGCAGTAGGCCTTCCGCGTCGACTCGGCGAAGCGCTGCACCTTCATGCCGTGCGGACCGACGTGGATGAAGGTCCCCGGCTCGACGTTGTGGACCTCGTCGAAGCCGATGTTCTTCAGCGGCAGGCTCTCCGACGCAGCGGCGAAGAGGTCTCCCTTGCGCGCGTAGCAGAGCGGCCGGAACCCGAACGGGTCGCGGGCCACCACCATGTCGCCGTCGGCGTTCAGGAAGGCGATGTTGTAGGCGCCGTCGAAGTCGCGATGGAGCTGGCGGAACACCTCACCCAGGTCGGGCTTCTCGTCTCCCTGCAGCCCGCGGGAGAGGTGGTGCATGATGATCTCGGTGTCGTTGTCGCGCTCGAGGTGGTAGTCGCCCCGATCGAGGATCTTCCGGCGGCACTCCGCGAAGTTCGCGATGTTCCCGTTGAAGCAGAAGGCGTACCACTTCCACTTGCGGCCGTGCGAGCGCTCGAAGGGCTGCGCGTAACGGACGTCGTCCTGCCCGCAGGTGGCGTAGCGCACGTGGCCGATCGCCGCGCGTCCCGAGAGCCCGCCCATGAGCGCCTGGTGCTCTCCCGGGTGGTTCATGCGGAAGACCTCGCCCACCGTCCCGAGCCCCTTGTGGGTCTCGATGATCCGGTCGCGGTGTGGGCTCCAGCAGGAGATGCCGGCGGCGAGCTGCCCGCGGTTCTGGAGGTCGAGCAGCATGCGCGGGATGAGCGGAGAGACGTTCCCCGCCACCACGTCATACTCGGCGGACGCGCTCCCGTCCCGGCTCGAGCCGAAGTGGTAGACCGCGGCGATTCCGCATTCCTCGTGGACCGGATCCAGCACGGCTTCGAGTCCCCCTGGAGAGAAGACGCACTCGCGGCGGTGAGTCAGGCCGGCATCCCGCGAAGCGTTTCTTCTCCCCCTCTTCCGTTTCCCTCGAGGATCGGCTTCAGAGAACCCTCGAGGTCAGAGATGCCGGAGGCGAAGGAAAATAACCGTAGATGGGGATGAAATCAAGACACCAGCTTCCGCAGGTCGGGGCAGCCACCGCCGTCCGTTCACTCGCAAGTCGCAGCATCGAAGTCCAAGTCCTCCTGGCGGAGAGCCTTCGCCGGTCTGCGGGAGGGGCCAGACCCTTTCCGCAGCCTTCTACCCGAAGGCGAGGTTCCCGGGAGGGGAGGAGGTCGGGACTGCCCCGCTGCCCTGGGAAGACGAACCGGCGTGCTCCGAGAAAGGTATCTCCACGGAGCGCGGCATCAACTCCGCGGGAAAGCGATTTCCCTCGGCGCTTGCCGGAAAGAGCCGAGGCGATGCGGGCCATGGAAAAAGCGTGCACGAGGCGAACGTGAATTCTGCATCGCGCGAGCGAAGAGCTCGGCGGCGGGAGGCGGCTCGCGGAACGTTTCCACCTCTGCCAAGCCGCTGCGCTCCGCCGGCTTGAAGCGCCCTCGCGTCCGCCGGTCGCGCTCGAGGCTGCCGGAGGCATGCGGTTTGTTCACTCTCTCACCGGCCGAGATCAAGAGGGAGACCGAGAATGACTGCGCGCAGCACGACCGCACCTCGTCGGGAAGCCAAGCACGACGCCATCGAGGCGAGTGAACGGATCCGCCAGAAGACCGAAGACAACGTCGCCTACTACGCCCTGGCCGGACACGAGGCCATCGAGCGACGGCTCGAGGAGCTCGACCGCGAGTGGAGCCTCGAGCGCGTCCTGGGGGCGAAGGCGGCGGGGCTCTCCCTCCTCGGCTTCGTGATGGGGGCGACGCGGAGCCGGTTGTGGTATCTCCTCCCCGCGCTCGTCTCGGGGTTCGTGCTCCAGCACGCGGTGCAGGGCTGGAGCCCACCCGCCGAGATGCTGCGCAACATGGGATTCCGCACGTCGAGGGAGATCGAAGAGGAGCGGTACGCGCTGAAGGCGCTCCGCGGAGACTTCAAGGACATCCCTCCGCTCAAGGACGAGGACAACCGCTCGACCATCCAGCAGGCGATCCAGTCCATTCGGCGTTGAGGGCATCGGTTCGGGCAGGCAGGACGGCTCTATCGAGGCAGGGAAGAAAAGCGGAACAAAACCGAGCGCTTCTGTCGGGGAGGTCCGTGCGCCGGCGAGGGCGCACGGATCTCCCGGTTTTTTTTCGCAAGATTTCCTGCAGGTTTGACGGAAGCGCAGCCGCTCGCGGCCTTCCTCCCCCCAACTCCTGCCCGCGCGCGGCTCCTCGATTTGAATGGGCTGGCACAACCATTGCAAAAACGACTATGAATAGGAACGTGTTTCGATCCGGGCAGCCCTCGGGAAGAGAGGGGACCGGATCCGTTCGGCAACTCGCATCAGGGAGGTGCTCTCATGAGCCGATGGATTTCATCTCTGGCGGCAATCGCCGGAGCGCTGTGCTTCTGCTCGATCGCGGCGGCGGACGAGAAGGGCGTGCTGCCCCTCAAGCTGGAGAAGGGGAAGAGCTACACGTTCGATGTCTCCCGCAGCACGACCCCTCAGGCCGCGCAGGCGTCGGCGGGGACGCTCCAGTACAAGCTGACGGTCGCGGACATGAAAGAACGCGGCCACGGCGTCCTCAACCTCGACGTCGACCGCACGCAGCTCTACAAGTTCGCGGGAGTCAACCCGCCCGAGAACACGCCGAAGGACCCGATCCACCTGCAGGTCTTCATCGGGCAGGGCGGCGCGGCCAGCGAGATCAAGGGACTGGATGAGTCGATCAAGACGAACTCCCAGATCATGCAGCCTCTCCTCGCGCACCTCGACGCGATCCTCGGCAACGGTCTCCACTACCAGCGACTGGAGCCCGGGAAGGTGTACGTGCTGCGGCCGCTCTTCGCGACGGGCCAGTTCTCGTCGGCCGACGAAGGGCAGCAGGCCGCCAAGGAAGGCATCCAGACGAAGAGCTTCCGCTGGTTCGTGAAATACGAGGGGACGGGCCAGCAGAACAACAAGAACGCCGCTCACTTCACGGTCCTCGCCCCGCAGCAGACGAGCGCGGGCCAGGACGTGCAGAAGGAGATCGAGAAGGCCGGCCAGGCGGGCGGCCAGAAGCAGGGGGACGCCTACTACCTCGGAGACGACGGCCTCCTGTGGAGCTTCACCTACGCGCCGACGCAGAGCGGGGTGAATGGATTCACGATCACCAGGAAGTGACGAAGGCTGGAGGCCGGAGGCTGGGGGCTGGAGGAGAAAGATCGCTTCCCCCAGCCTCCAGCCTCGAAGCTCCAACCTTCTTCAGTAGGACTGCGCCATCACCACGCGCCGCGGCGACGGCTTCCCGCACTTGATGCAGGCGCCGGCGCCGCCCCCGCCGACCTCCGCGATCGGGATGTTCCGGATCGTCGTCTTGTGCGACGCCGCGAGCGCGTCCTCGCACGCGCCGTCGCCGCACCAGTGGCAGAGCGCGAACCCTCCGCCCGCCTGGAAGAAGGCGGCGAATTCCTCGGCGGAGTCGATCGTCTTCGTCCGCGACTTCTGGAACTCGCGCGCCCGCTCGAGGAGGCCCTGCTGGAGCGCGTCGAGCGCCGCGGGGATGCCCGCGATCGCCGCGTCGCGCGGGCGGAACTCCTTCCGCTCGGCGCCCGGCGGCAGGAACCGCCTCGCCAGGCAGAGCTGACCCTTCTCGAGGTCCTTGGGGCCGATCTCGACCCGGAGCGGCACGCCCTTGAGCTCCCACTCGTTGAACTTGAAGCCGGGGCTCTGGCCCTCACGGTTGTCGAGGTGGACGCGCAGGCCCTTCAGCGCGTCGCGGACGGCGTGGGCCTCGGCCAGCACCTTCTGCTTCTCATCGTCCGAGCGGTAGATCGGCACCACCACGACCTGGATCGGCGCCAGCTCGGGCGGTAGCACGAGCCCCTGATCGTCCGAGTGCGCCATGATGAGAGCACCGATGAGCCGCGTGGAGACTCCCCAGCTCGTCGCGTGGACGAAGCGGAGCGTCCCCGCCTGGTCCTGGAACTGCACCTTGAAGGCGCGCGCGAAGTTCTCGCCGAGGTAGTGCGAGGTGCCGGCCTGGAGCGCCTTGCCGTCCTGCATCATCGCCTCGATGGAGAAGGTGTCGACGGCCCCCTTGAACTTCTCCTTCTCGGTCTTCTTGCCGGGGATCACCGGCACCGCCATGACGTCCTCGGCGAAGGAGCGGTAGACCTCGAGCATGCGGAGGGTCTCCTCGCGCGCCTCCTCCTCGGTGGCGTGCGCGGTGTGGCCCTCCTGCCAGAGGAACTCCGTGGTGCGGAGGAAGAGCCGGGTGCGCATCTCCCAGCGCACCACGTTGCACCACTGGTTCATGAGGAGCGGGAGGTCGCGGTGCGACTGGATCCACTCCTTGAACATCGACCAGATGATCATCTCGGAGGTCGGCCGGACGTAGAGCTTCTCCTCGAGCTTCTGCCCGCCGCCCTCCGTCACCACCGCGCACTCGGGCGCGAAGCCCGCGAAGTGCTCCTTCTCGCGCTCGATGTAGCTCTCGGGGATGAAGAGCGGGAAGTAGGCGTTCTGGTGGCCGGTCTCCTTGAACCGCGCGTCCAGGCGCTTCTGCATCAGCTCCCAGATGGCGTAACCGTGCGGCCGGATCACCATGCAGCCCTTCACGGGCGCGTAGTCGGCGAGCCCCGCCTTGAGGACGATGTCGATGTACCACTGCGAGTAGTCCTCGGCGCGGGAGGTGATCTTCTTCTGATCCCGGTCCGAGGCCGCCCCCTGGGGCTCCTTGCCTTTCGCCATCCGCAGAGACTCCTCCAAGACACGCCGGTGCGACGCGGGGAAAGCCCGGAGTATACTCCGAACCGCGGAAAGAGCCAGGCGCGGGGACGAGGCGGCGGCGTACGGGCGGCGGCCTCGAACCGCACTTGAATAAGCGGTGCTCGCGGCCGTCCTAACGGGAACGAGGTGGAGGAAAGGCGCCGATGCCGATCCTTGTCAACGCACCGTTGGGTGCGATATTTATGTTCGGTTTCTGCCCCGCGCGGGCTCGCGCCCTCACCGCCAGGTGGGTGGCGCCGCGCGGAGCCCGCCAGTTGGAAACGAGCGAGGATGTCTGACTCCGCCCCACGGTACAACGTCGTTCTGATCGTCCAGGACGATCTCCGGTTCGACCATGTGTCGGCAAACGGCTACCACCGGAAGACGACGCCCCACCTCGACTCGCTCGCCGCGCGCGCCACGCGCTTCACCAACTGCTACTCCCCCACCGGCTGGACGCTCACCGCCTGCGCCTCGATCATCACCGGCCACCTGGGGGACGACCACGGCCTGGTCGACCACAACCGCCGGTTCATGAAGCCGAAGCTCGGCCACCACCTCGGCGAGGCCTACCACCGCGTGGCGATCACGAACAACGGGAACGTCATCCCCGACACGATCTCCACCGAGTACCTCGAGAGCCTGGGGCTCAAGCGAAAGCCGGCCAAGTGGAAGTTCTTCGGCTGGGAGGACGGGTTCGACGAGTACCGCTGGGTCCACCGCGAGGACCACTTCCAGCCCTTCCGGCTGGCCGAGGAGTTCCTCGACGGGCGCCGGCGCGCGGCGGAAACGGGCGATGACCCCAAGCCGTACTTCCTCTTCTTCCACACGAACGTGGTCCACGACTACCACATGGACCGCGAGTACTACCTGGAGGGCGCGCGGGAGTTCCTGGGCCGCCCCGTCGATCCCGACCTGGCGAAGTTCCCCGACGGTCCGGCCATCTGGCAGAGCCCGCCGGCCGGCATCGGACGCGACCGCATGCTGGAGGAGATCGTCGCGAAGTACGACGCGGGCATCCGGTTCGCCGACCGCTGCCTGAAGGGAGTCCTCGACCGCATCGACTTCTCGAACACGATCGTGATCGTGATGAGCGACCACGGCGAGGGCTTCGAGCCCGAGGTGGGCCGCGTGCACCACTGCGGGAGGCTCCACCAGGACCTCCTCCACGTGCCCCTCTTCGTCTGGTTGCCAGAGGCGCTGCGCGAGCGCTACTCGCCGCCCCCGGTCGAGGCGCGCTTCGCGTCGACGATCGACGTGGTGCCGACGGTCCTCACGCTCCTCGGCCAGGGGCCCGATCAGCTGCCGGGGCGCTTCCTCTTCGACCTCTCCACGCACCGCCGCCTCTCCGGCCTCGACAAGGGGTACGTCTACTGGCGGAAGGACTTCGTCCGCGAGAGCTACGACACCTGCCGCATCGACCTGCGCTACGAGCTCACCTATCCGCTCAAGTGGATCCGGGCCGCGCGCAACGACGCGGTGAAGGAGTCCGCCTACAACCTGGCATACGACCCCTCCGAGCGGAAGAACCTGCTCGACTGCCGCCAGCGCCCCGGCGCGCGCTTCGAGCCGATCACGTTCGTGGTCTGCGTGAACGACGCGCGCGAGCTCGAGGAGAACCTGCTCGCCTCGCCGGTGGCGCGGTCCGAGCGCCACCAGTGGATCCTCATCGACAACCACGGGAACCGCCGCTCGACGAGCATCTCGCGCCTCTACGCCGACGCGGCCGCCTCCGCGCGCAACGACCTCGTCTTCTTCATGCACCAGGACCTCTACCTCCCGCCGGGCTGGGAGGAGCGGACGTTCCAGGCGCTCGAGGAGCTGGAGCGGGACGATCCCCGCTGGGGCGTGGTGGGCGCCGTGGGCGCGGTCGCCTTCGGCCGCCAGGACCCCTCGGGCGTGAAGGAGCTGCGCGGCCACTGGTGCGACCCGCACGGCTACCACCGCAGGGGACCGCTGCCCGCCGAGGTGGAGTCGCTCGACGAGCAGTGGCTGGGCGTGCGCCTCTCGCGCGGTCCGTCCTTCGACGCGGACCTGCCGGGCTTCCACTGCTACGGCATCGACCTCTCGCTCACGGCGCGCGAGATGGGCATGCGGAGCTACGCGATCGACTCCTTCGTCTGGCACAAGTACCGCGGCACCGACGGCAACCTCATCCTCTCGCGCGAGCATTCGCCGAAGATCGCCGCGCGCTGGGACGAGGGCTTCATGGCCGAGTTCAACCCCGCGGCCGACTACGTCGAGAAGAAGTGGAGCAAGTACCTGCCGTTCCAGACCACGTCCTGGACCTGGCGGTGACCGGCGGAGCAGGCCGCGGAGATTCCCTTCGCGGCGCAAAGCTGGAGCGGCCGGCCTTCATCGTCGGCTGCGCGCGTTCGGGGACGTCGATCCTCGGCGAAGCGATCGCCGCGCATCCCCGCGTCACCTACCTCTACGAGGCCAGCCCGATGTGGGACGCCGCCTGCCCCGTGCGGCCCGACCACCGGCTCGAGCGCGCCGACGCGTCGCCCGAGCTGCGCGAGCGGATGCGCGCGGAGCTCGCGGCGGCCCTCGTCGAGGGGCGCGACGTCCTCGTGGAGAAGAACCCCAAGCACACGCTGAGGATCGCCTTCCTCGACGCGCTCTTCCCCGACTGCCGCGTCCTCCACCTCATCCGCGACGGGCGCGACACGGTCGCGTCGCTCATGTTCCGGAACCGCGGCGGCGAGTGGGGACACCTGAAGACGCCGGGCTGGGCGGATCTCCTGGCCCGCTACCCGGCCGAGAACCACCTCCGCTGCGCGCACCAGTGGCGCGACTCCGTGAGGATCGCGCGCGCCGACGGCCGGGCGCTCGGCGACCGCTACCGCGAGCTGCGCTACGAGGACCTCGTGCGCGATCCCGCGCGCGCGGTGGCGGACGCGCTCGCGCTCCTCGGCCTCGAGCCGACGGACGAGGTGCGCGCGGTGCTGGCGCGCATCCAGGATGCCACCGCCGGCTCGTACCACGCGCGAAAGCAGGTGCGCCACTACGTCGACAACCACTCGGTGCGCGTGGGCCGCTACCGCGAGAACCTCACGCCGCGCCAGCTCGAGGAGGTGGTCGCGGTCTGCGGGGACCTCTTGCGCGAGCTCGGCTACGCGTGACGCCCGTCGGCCGAGCCCGAGCCCGAGCCCGAGCCCGAGCCCGAGCCCGAGCCCGAGCCCGAGCCCGTGCCCGTGAACGTGAACGTGAACGTGAACGTGAACGTAGACGAGCAGCCAGCCGATTCATGAAACTTCCCCGCATCGCGCTCGCCCTTCCCGTCCTCCTCGCCGCCTGCTCGTCCTCGCCGCGAACGCTCGAGCACGTCCGCGCCGACGCCGCCGGCCGCGGCTTCGAGCTGTCGTCGTCGCACCGTCCCTTCGTCCCCTGGGGCTTCAACTACGACCACGACGAGGCGAGCCGCCTCCTCGAGGACTACTGGGAGTCCGAGTGGCCCAAGGTGGAGGGGGACTTCCATGAAATGGAAGAGCTCGGCGCAACGACGGTGCGGGTCCACCTCCAGGTCGCGCGATTCTTGGAGGAGCCCCTGCCCGGCGCGCGGTGCCGGCCGAACGCGCGGTCGCTCGAGCGGCTCGCGCGTCTCCTCGAGCTCGCCGAGCGCCGCGGCCTGCGCCTCGACATCACCGGCCTCGGCTGCTACCGGAAGTCGGAGTCGCCCGCGTGGTACGACCGCCTGTCGGAGGAGGAGCGGTGGGCCGTGCAGGCCTGCTTCTGGGAGGCCGTGGCCGGCGTCTGCGCGGACAGCCCGGCTGTCTTCTGCTACGACCTCATGAACGAGCCGGTGTCGCCCGCCGGGAAGCGCGCGCCGGGCGACTGGCTGGGCCCGCCGTTCGGCGACCCGGGCTACTGCTACGTGCAGGTGATCTCGCTCGACCAGGCCGGCCGCGCGCGCCCCGAGATCGCGCGCGCCTGGATCCGCCGTCTCACGGAAGCCATCCGGCGGCGCGACCGCTCGCACCTCATCACGGCGGGCCTCGTCGACTGGAGCCTCGAGCGCCCGGGCCTCACCTCCGGCTTCGTTCCTTCATCCGTCGCGTCCGAGCTCGACTTCGTGAGCGTCCATCTCTACCCGCAGGCCGGGAAGGTGGAGGACGCGCTGGAGACCTTGAGGGGATTCGCCGCGGGGAAGCCGGTGCTCATCGAGGAGACGTTCCCGCTCTCGTGCACGCTCGAGGAGTTCCGCCGGTTCCTGAGGGAATCGAGGGCGACGGCGGCGGGCTGCATCGGGTTCTACTGGGGGAAGACGCTCGAGGAATGCCGGCGGAGCGGAACGATCACCGATGCGCTCCAGGCGGGATGGCTTCAGGTGTTCCGCGAGGAAGGGAAGGGAATGACACTCGGCCGCTGAGGACCGCACCGCGCTTTCACGGCCGAGCGGCGGAGGCCGGATCCATCGCCCCGGCCCCCTCCGCCCTTCCGCCCGCAACTGCTCCGACGCCGACGCCCCATCAACTGCCGCGAACTGCCCAAGAGGACAACTGCCCCTCGCTGCTCGCTCTGCCGCTGCGCCGACCGCGGTCCGTGAAAGCTTTCAGATTAGGTGCAGCCGCGGAGGAGGAAGATCACCAGGAGGATCGAGGCGGGGACTCCCAGGAGCCAAAGGATGATGTAGCCGATCGCTCCCGCCTGCCGGTCTCCCAGGTCCTTCAACCGTTCCTTCATCGTCTCCATCATTTCCATCGTCGCTTCTCCTCTGCACCCACCCCGCCCTTCCCGAGAAGAGGGGAGAGCAATCTCCATGCCTCCCTCCAAACCCTGCATCTCCCTCATGGAGGCCCATCCCACGAGCCGCGGCTCACGCTCGTCCTGCACATTTCGTGCAGTCCGTGCATGGAGGCCCCTCGCATTCTCGAGGGAGGGCGCTGCGAGCGTGAGTGACGCCGTCGGCGAGGCGGCTTCCGCAGGCCGGAGGAGCCGAGCCGCGGCCGCGCCACCGGTCCCTGGATCGGCCGGGCTCCATCCCCTACAATCGTGCCCGATTCAGGTCTCAGGAGGAGGGGAGGGTCCAGGGATGGGAGCTCGCCGGCGGTTCACGAGCAGGCACATCGCGGGCATGTGGTCGATCCTCGTCGCGTCCATCGTCGTCGCCGCTGCCTCGCGCGCGTCCTTCGCCGCCGCGCCGCCGGCTCCCACGAACCTCACGGTGGCCGACCACGGCACGTTCGTCTCGCTCGACTGGGATGACGTGCCGAAGGTCGCCGGCTACCTGGTCTACACCTCCGCGACGTCCGGCGGCCCGCCCACGCTCCTCAACCGCGACCGCGTGCTCGTGGCGGCGGGATCGGTCTGGGCCTACGACGACACCGGCGCCAACCGCATGACGGGCTGGCGCGCGCTCGGTTTCGACGACTCGAGCTGGAAGACGGGGCCCGCGCAGTTCGGCTACGGCGACGGCGACGAGGCGACGGTCGTCTCCTTCGGCCCCAGCCGCAACGCGAAGTACATCACCACCTACTTCCGGAAGAAGTTCACCGCTCCCGATCCCTCGCTCTTCGGCTCGCTGACGATCCGCCTGCTGGTCGATGACGGCGCTGTCATCTACGTGAACGGCACGGAAGCTCTCCGCCGGAACATGCCGGCCGGGACGATCACCTCCTCCACCACCGCCGTCGTCTCGCTGTCGCCGCCGGAGGAGAGCACGTTCTTCGACTTCTCCGTGGCGGCCTCGCTCCTCGTCGCGGGCGACAACGTGCTGGCGGTCGAGGTCCACCAGCAGGGCGAGAAGAGCTCGGACCTCTCGTTCGACCTCGAGCTGCGCGCCATCGGCCACCCGGTTCCCGCGAGCAGCCTCGACGACCGCGAGGCGCCGGTGGGCGCCAACCGCTACTACCGCGTCTCGGCCGTCTCGTCGGGAGGGACCGAGGGGCCGCTCTCCGCCGAGGCGTGCGGCGAGGCGGGCGTCCCCGACGCGCCGGGCGCGCCGACCGGCTCCGACTTCGCCGACCGCATCGACCTCAAGTGGACCGCGCCGCAGGCGTGCGACGTCGTCGCGTACCATGTCTACCGCGCCGCGGCGCCGGCGGGCGCGAAGACGCGCCTCGACAAGACGGCCGTCGCGGGCACGACGTTCTCCGACTCCTCGCTGCCGGGCCCCGGCACGTTCTACTACACGATCACGGCGATCGACACGGCGGGGAACGAGAGCGCGGCGTCGGGCCAGGCGGCCGTCCTCCACGGCGACCACCAGCCGCCGTCGCTGACCGGACTGAAGGTCGACGCCATCACGGCGTCGAGCGCGACGGTGTCGTGGAAGACCGACGAGCCCGCCGACTCCGTCGTCGAGTACGGACCGACGACCGCCTACGGCTCGAACGCGTTCGACGCCAAGCTGACGCTCGACCACTCGGTCGCGCTGAGCGGCCTCTACGCAGGCGTCCACTACGACCTGCGCGCCTCGTCGAAGGACGCGTCGGGGAACCGCTCCTCGGGGCTGCTCGCGTTCGAGACGTCGCCGGGGACCGTCCTCGCGCTCCACGTCGCCGTGTCGGGGCCGGCCGACTCGGTGCGCGTCCTCCTCGACGTCACCTCGAGCTTGAAGTCGCTCGAGTCGGTGGGCGCGCGGGTCACCTACGACCCGCTCCAGGTGGAGCTCGACCCGAAGGCGATCGACGCCGGCGCGGGGCTCCCGGCCGGTTGGGCCTTCACCTGGAAGCAGGTGTCGGCCGGCGAGGCGGACCTGGTGGTGGGCGATCCGACCGCCGGCACCGCGGCGATCGCGGACGCGACGGAGCCGCTGCAGGTCGCCATCCTCACCTTCCACCGCCTGCAGGCGGGCTGCGGCTCGCTGCCGTTCGGGTTCAGCGACCGCGCTCCGGCGCCCGGCCCCGAGCAGGAGGCGTTCCCGAAGCCGCGCTTCGTGACGTTCCTCGATGCGAAGGGCAACGAGCTGACGGCGTCGGCGACGGGCACGCCGACCGGATCGGCGGGCGCGGGCGACCACGCGTTCCTGCGCGGGAACGTGAACGCACGGAGCCTCCACCGCGTCGACATCGGCGACGTGGTGGACCTCGCGGAGATCCTCTTCGGCGGCCTGGCGCCCGTCCGCTGTCAGGGAGCGATGGACGTCGACGGCAGCGGCGACATCGACATCACGGACCTGATCACGCTCATCCAGGGGATCTTCCATCCCGACGAGGTGACGATCCCGCCGCCGAACTTCACGGTGCCCGGCGGAGGCGTGCCGGGGACGGTGGTGCCGGACGGCGGCTCCATCCCCTCGGTCCTCGGCTGCGAGGAGGGCGAGGCGTGCCCGTGACGGGGCGCTGATCGTCGCTGGCCCCTCACGCGTCCCTCCGTTCAAGGGCCAGCGGACCCGGCCGGTCGCTCTCGACGCGAGTTTCGTCCCCGCGGCGCCCCGATGAAGCCGCTCGCGACCAGCCAGTACGCCACGAGCCCCGCCAGGCAGATCGCCCACACGGTCAGGAAGACTGCAGCCGCAGCGGGCTTCGACTCGGGGGCGGCCGAGCTCTGCGCCGTGCACCTGAAGAAGTCTGCGGAGACCGCCAGGACGACCGCGGGCAGGGTGAAGGAAGGCCTCGCCTCCCAGTAGACGTGGGCGAGGAAGAGCGCCGCGAGGACGACGTCGAGGATGACGCCCCAGCCGTGCACGAATCCCTCGACCAGTTGATAGAGGAACGGCAGAGGCAGGAAGAGGACGAACTTCCAGTCCACGCTCCCGTGCGGTCCTCCTCCACCGGCCTCCGCTCCGCTCGACACGAACCAGGACGCCGCCAGGAAGGCCAGAAAGGTGAAGTAGGGTCCAGCGACGCAGGCGATCGCGAAGCTCGTCACGCGCCCGAACGCAGAGGTGGCGCCCTCGCGGAAAGCGGACAGCGGATAGTCCCGCGGCGATCTCGCCACCGTCAGAACCTCACCGCCTCCAGCGCCCGCACGCTCTGCGGGATCTGCGCCGCCGCGTCCGGCGCCTCGTCCTCGATGTAATAGCGCTCGACGCCCGTCTCCGCGGCCGCGCGCAGGAACGCCGGCAGGTCGAGCTGCCCCGTGCCGAGGACGACGCTCGACTCGTCCGGCGCGCCGCCGCTGAAGTCGCCCGTCCGCTCGCCCTTCTTCAGGTCCTTCAGGTGGACGAGCGGGAAGCGACCGGGGTACCGGCGGAGGAGCTTCGCGGGATCCTGACCGGGCCGCATCGCCCAGAAGACGTCGAGCTCGAAGTCGGCGACGCCCGCGGGCGTCTCGCGGGCGAGCAGGTCGAAGAGCGTCCCGTCGCCGTGCGGCCGGAACTCGTAGCCGTGGATGTGGTACGCGAAGCGCAGGCCGGCCTCGCGCGCCGCAGCGCCCCACGCGCGGAAGTCGCCGATCGCGCGGCGCGCGTCGGCCTCGGTGAAGACGTCGCTCTGGTGGGGAATCCACGGGCAGACGACGTAGCGCGCGCCGAGGAGCTTCGCCTCGGCGAACGCCTTCGCGGCGTCGGCGGCCAGCGACTCGTACGTGGCGATGCAGCTCGTCGCGCGCAGCCCGGAGCGGTCGAGGAGCTCCTTCAGGCGGTCCGCGGGCACGCCGAGGAACCCCACCGCCTCCACCTCGCGGAACCCCATCGCGCGCACGCTCTCGATCGTCGCCGCCGCGTCCTTCTTCAGCTCGGCGCGCAGGCTGTAGAGCTCGAGGCCGAGCGGCCCCTTGAACCACCCGCCGATGCCGCGCGCCCGCGGGCCGGTGCCGCCGTTCAGGTAGACGTCGACGCGCGGCGCCTGCCAGCAGTACGGCTTGTCGAGGACGTCGAGGTCGCCGTCGCCGTCGAGGTCGACGAGACGCGCCTCGTGGAAGCCGGCGCCGACGGCGAGCTCCGTCTTCCGGAAGTTGCCGCGGCCGTCGCCGAAGAAGACCCACGCCGTCGCCTTCGGGTTGTCGGCGTCGGGCCGCCCCTCGGTCCACTGCGCCATCTCCGCCGCGAAGATGTCGAGGTTGCCATCGCCGTCGACGTCGCCCAGCGCGAGGCTGTGGCCGTGCACGAGGTCGCGGCCGGCGAGGTCGTGGCCCTTCCAGTCGGACGGCTTCGCCGGATCTCCCGTGCACTCGAACCAGCGGAGCGGGCCGACGCCGTCGCCCGGCGCGATCACCACCTGCGCAAACTTGCCGGGGATCAGCTTCCCCGCCGCGATGCGCCCGCCCTGCGGGCTCACCTGCACGGGCGTGAAGCGGTCGCCGCCCTCGTGCTTGAACCAGAAGTTGCCGGCGAGGAGGTCGGTCTTGCCGTCGCCGTCCACGTCGGCGGCCGCCATGCCCTCGGCGTAGAGGAACTTGCCCGCGTCGCCCTTCTCGCCGGCCGAGCCGGAGAAGATCGCGGCCGACGGCCACGGCGAGGTACCGCGCGGATCGGCGGGGATGTCGGCGAGGAAGATCGTCTTCGCGCCTTGATTCCAGAACGCGAGCTGCGAGCGGCCGGTCCCCTTGAAATCGCCGAACGCCTGGTCGTGGTGCTGCGTGGCGCCGGCCTTCTTGATGACGCGGCGCGTCCACGGCGTCCCGTCGAAGCGCGGGTACGGGTTCTCCCACCACCAGACCTCGTTCGACTGCCAGTCGCCGCCGAAGACGATGTCGAGGTCGCCGTCGCCGTCGATGTCCCACGCCGCTCCGCCCGCCTCCACGGTGAGGAACTCGGGGTCGATCACCGTGCGCGTCCAGCCGTTCCCCGCGCGCCGGTACCACACCACCGCGGGCGCGACCTTGCGGAAGGCGAGGACGAAGTCGTCGACGCCGTCGCGGTCGAGGTCGGCGACGAGCGCGCCGGTCTGCTGCGTCGACGGGCCGGGCGCGGGGAGGTCGCCGGACTTCGAGGAGAGACGCGTCCAGCGGACGTCGTCTCCCGCGCCGGCGGCGGCGGCCGTGAGGAGACAGGCGAGGAGCGCGAGCGCGAGCGCGAGCGCGGAGCGGAGCTGCGTCATGGGAGTCTCCCGATGGGAATCGATGCCGCGGGAGACTCTACACCGGCGGCGCGCCGGGGTGGAACGGGTTTTCGCGGCGCTCGGCTCCTCGCTCGCGCTTCAGCGGCAGCCCGCGTAGCGCTCGCAGCCGAGGTGCGCCGGCGATCCCTCCGGGTCCGTGTCCACCCCGCACGGCACGACGGGCCCCGGCGCGGGTGGAGCGGCGTCGCCGAGGAAGACGTAGCCGAGGAGCGCCACCGCGTCGGCGAGGTCGATCTTCCCGCTGTTGTCGGCGTCCGCGGCCTCCAGGCAGCCCGGCGCGTCGTTCCCCAGGAACAGGAAGCCGAGGAGCGCGATGGGGTCCGAGATGTTGAGCGTCCCGTTGTCCTCCACGTCGCCGCGGTGGAAGCGCTGCGGGCTCGCGCCGGCGAAGTAGGTGAGCGCGAGCGCGACGGCGTCCTCGCCCACCTTCTGCCCGATGCGACGGCCGGGGATGTCGTCGAAGGGCGGGTGGATGCCGCCCCAGATGCGCGACAGGCTGCACTGGTCGGACGCGTCCTTGTACTTCGCCCACTGGAGCGTGACGTCGACGCTCGGCCCCTCCTCGAACACGAGGAACTGGTTCTTCGCGCAGTGGAACTCGCCCAGCCCGCCGGGGAAGTACTCCGAGCCCGTGAGGAGCGTCATGACCGTCGCGCCCGCCCGGCTGTAGGTGCTGTGGCCCGACACGTAGCCGGGGAACGGCGGCGTCACGAAGCTCGGACGCTGGTACGGCCACCAGTTCTCCGCCAGGATCCAGCCCGCGCCCGCGGTGTCGACCGCCGGGTCCTTCACGAAGGTCGGACCGCGCCACGCCTTGATGGCGATCTTGCCCTCGCTGCCCGCGAGGTGCGCGTGACGGCCGCCGGGGGCGGTCGTCTCGGCGGTCACGAGCTCGATGAGACCCGGACGCAGGTCGATGCCGCGCACGTCGAACGAGGGCGACTGCGAGCTCGAGCACTGGCCGTGGTCCGCCATGTAGCGGATCGCCGAGACCGGCCGCGCGGAGTCGTACCAGCCCTTGATCCCCCACGCCGACACGGCGCAGTCGTGGAGCGCGCCGCCGAGCGCGAAGTAGACCTTCACGTCCCACTCCAGGTCGTCGAGCACCGGGCCCTGGCCCCCGAGCTTCTTCACCACCAGCGGATGGTCCGAGACGTAGTTGGCGATCGTGAACCAGTGGCCGGGCGGCGTCTCCGACGTCGGCCCGTCCGCCCAGAACTCGGCGAGGACGCGCGCGTAGTCGCCGCGCGGCACGACCTGCGCCGCGTAGGGCTGGCCGGTGATGGGGTTCAGCGCATAGCCCTTGCCCCAGTCCCCGCCCTGCTCGAGGTCGTAGAACTTCTCCTCGTCTCCCGGATCGGGCAGATCGGCGTTGCCGATGGAGGCCGGCGAGATGTCCCACATCACGCCATCGGTCGGATCGAGGTGGCTCGACCACGCGCTCACGAGCTCGTGGCCCCACTTGTAGGTCGCCTCCGTCCCCGTGCCGATCTGCGGCGGTGGGCCGGGATCGTGGAAGACCCAGTAGTCGAACCCGTCGCGCGGGTTGATCGTCAGGTCGTTCGAGGTGAGCGCGAAGGCGCGCACCTGGCCCCATTCGGGGCTGAGCGCCGCGGGGTAGCCGCCGACGATGACGTTGCCGCCCTGGTCGACGAAGAAGTCGAGCGCGAGCGGCTGCCAGCGGTTCGGTTCGAGGACGTTGGGGTTGCCGGGGCGGGCGGGGAGGAGCGGCGGATTGATCGGCTTGTAGAAGCGGTTCTTGTAGCCGTTCGCCTCGTTCGAGCCGTCGGCGAGGCCGAACGCGATCACGTCCGCCGCGATGCGGTTCCCCAGCGCCGCGGGCGAGTCGCCGGCGGTCGAGGTGAACGCGCGGTCGTAGCCGAGCGCGTCCATGCGCGCGTCGATCGACGGCAGCGTGGTCGCCGCGCCCGGCGAGCTCGCGAACCGCGCGGCGATGATCCGGTAGCTCGCGTAGCTGATCGCCTCGGCCCGCGCGGCGGCGACGTCGGCGGCGGTGGCGCGCTCGTGGTGGAGGAACGTCCGCGCCGTCGCGTCGTACGCCGCCCACGCGTCCCACATGGCGATGGAGACGTGCCAGAGGTTCCGCGCGTGCACCGTGGGGCGCGCGAGGTCCTTCCGGATGCCGTTCAGGAGCTCCTCGTTCCACTGGCGGGCGACCGAGTGCTGCGAATCCGCCGCGGACGCGCCGCGCGAGCTTCCGGCGGCGAGGACGAGGACGATCGCGGCGGGAAGATTGGCAGCGCGGCTTCTCATCCGGGTCATTGGTCTCGACTCCAACTCCGCGGGGGGAAAATCATGTCGAAACGATGATTCCCGAAGCTACCAGCGAAGGGCGCAGGGGCGAGGGAAAATATTTCGGCCATCGGCCCGTCATGTCGGACGCCCGCGCGGCGGGGGAGAGGAGGACGTCCCGGAGGCGGCTGCGCGAACTCCGGTCGAGCTCGCCCCCGCGGCGCGCTCACTCGCACATGCCGGCCTTCTTGAGCGCGGCGTGCGCGGCGTCGCGCACGCGCGCGTCGGGGTCCTCGAGCGCCTTCTTCAGCTCGGGGATGAGGGCGCCGGGGAAGGGATCGAGGGCGCCGAGGCCGGTGGCGGCGGCGGAGCGGAGGAGGGGCTCGGGGTCGGTGAGGAGGCGGGAGCAGAGGAGTAAAGATGCTTCTCGGGAGGCCTCTTCACGGATGAGGATCCCGACTACTCGGAATCGCGTCGTTGCTTCTCTACTTCGATCCAAGGCTATTCGCTTCAAGAGATCCACGAACTCTGCTGGGCCCAAGGCATCCATCATGGCCGTGAGACCGATGCCGGGCTCCAAAATGTCGACTTGTCTTACGGGGCTCACGTTGCCCACGTTCGACGGGGAAGTCTGCAAGTCGACGAACAGGTCGGGGGAGTCGTTCTCCAGGAAGAACACGATCCCCTCCGCCGACCGAAGCTCCCCCAGCCGCCGCGCCGGCTCGCTCCAGTCCTTCTCCGTCTTCAGGCGCTGGAGATACCAGCGCTCGAGGATCGGCTTCCGCAGCGCCGCTCCCGCCGCGACGAGCGTCGCGAGCGCGAGCGCGCCCACGGCGATCGCCGCGCGCCGGCCCTTCGGTCTCACGGCGACGATGAGACCACGGCGGAGCCCGCGGCGAAACGGGCATCCTGTCGGCGCTGTGGGCGCCGCCGGAGCGGCGCGCCGGCCCTCGGCCGGGTAGAATGCCGGGCCATGGGACGCGCAGGGAAGACCACGCGCCGGCCGCCGCGACGCGGCCACGCGCGCACGCACGAGCACGAGGGGCACGAGTCCGCCGCCGGCCGGCCGCGCATCGGCCAGAAGCTCCTCCTCCGCATCACCGACATGGCGCTCGACGGCGACGCGATCGCGCGCCACGAGGGCTACGTGGTGTTCGTGCCCGGCGCCATCCCCGGTGAGGAGGTCGAGGCGGAGGTGACGGCGTCCGGCAGGAAGTACGGCCGCGCGCGGCTGCTTCGAGTGATCTCGCCATCGTCCCATCGCGTGGCGCCGCCCTGTCCGTACTTCGGGCCGTGTGGCGGATGCGCCTGGCAGCACATCCACTACTCGGAGCAGCTCCGGATGAAGGAGAAGCTCCTCGCGAGCGCGCTCGGCCTCGCTCTCGGCGCGCCGGTGCCGCTGCGTCCCGCCGTCGGCCTCGAGGACCCGTGGGGCTTCCGCAGCAAGGTGCACTTCGTGGTGGGACGCGACGACCGCGGCCAGGCGGTGCTCGGCCACTACGCGGCGCACTCGCGCGAGCTGATCCCCGTGGAGGAGTGCCGCGTGCATTCGGAGCGCGGCAACCGCGTCGCCTTCGCGCTCCGCGACGTCCTCCGCCGGCGCCAGGTACCGCCCGTCTCGGAGGACCGGCCGGGCAGCGGCATCGCCCGCCACGTGGTGGTCCGCGTCAGCGAGAAAAGCGGCGAGGCGCAGGCGGTGCTCGTCGCCACCAAGCGCACGTTCCCCGAGCTCGAGGAGGTCGCGCACGAGGTCACCGCGGGCGGCGGCGCCTCCGGCTTCCACCTGAACATCCACCGCCGCGAGGGGCCGATGGTCCTCGGGAGCTGGACGCGCCGCGTCGCCGGCCGCGAGCGGCTCCTCGAGGAGGTGGGCGGCGTGCGCTTCCTCATCTCGCCCGTCTCGTTCTTCCAGACGAGCATCCGTTCGGCGGAGAAGCTCCTCGGCGTGCTGCTCGCGTCCATCCCCGCCGACCGATCGCCGGTGCTCGACCTCTACGCCGGGGCCGGCCTCTTCGCGCTGCCGCTCGCGCGGCGCGGCCACCGCGTGCTCTGCGTCGAGGAGAACGCCTACGCGGTGGACGACGGCGAGGAGTCCGCGGAGCTCAACCGCATTCACGGCGTGCGCTACCTGCGCGGGCGCGTCGAGGACGAGGTGCGAAAGCTGCGGCGCGCCACGTTCGCCACGGTGATCCTCGACCCGCCGCGCGAGGGCGCCACCGAGACCGTGCTCCACGGCGTGGCGCGCGGGCTGCGGCCGGCGCGCATCGTCTACGTCTCATGCGACCCGCGCGCGCTCGCGCGCGACCTGCTCGTGCTCCTCTCGGCGGGCTACCGCCTGGAGTCGGTGACGCCGGTCGACATGTTCCCGCACACGGCGCACATCGAGTCGGTGGCGGTCCTCGTGTCGGGCCGCCGCGAGCTCGAGGACGGATTTCAGCAAGCGGTCGAATCTCCGCGAGGCCCGTTCACGCCCCGCGACCACCTCACGCCCCACGACGACTTCGCGCCGCGGGAGCGTCGCCGAGGCCCGCGGCCGCACCGGAATCCCCACGGACACTCTCGAAAGCCACGGAGGAACCGATGAACGCCCTGCTCTGCATCGCCGCGCTCGCGCTCGGCGCTCCGGAGACGCAGTACAAGCTGACGGTGGGCCCGGTGGACGACGACCTGGCGCAGGTGGTCCTGCGCGCCGGGCTGGGCGCGGTGGTGCCGGAGGGGACGCGGCCGCTCCTCGCCTCGGCCGACGGGCGCGAGGTGCCGTGCGCGAAGATCTCGGCGATCAGCGACCCCTCGGCTCGCGGGAAGTCCTACGACTTCCTGTGGATCGCCCCCGAGCTCCGCAAGGGATCGACGACCACCTGGACGCTGCGGTTCGTGCCGGCCGGGAAGGAAGGACCGCCGGTCGTCGAGGCGAAGGAGCTGCCGAAGGACACGCTGCAGGTCGACATGGGCGGGAAGCTCTTCACGCGCCTCGTGCAGGGCGATTACAAGCCCTACCTCTATCCGCTCCTCCTCGCCGACGGGCGCGCGCTCACGCGCCACTGGCCGATGGAGGAGGACTTCCCGGGCGAGGACCACGACCACCCGCACCAGAAGTCGTTCTGGTTCACGCACGGCAACGTGAACGGCATCGACTTCTGGTCCGAGGGTCAGAAGATGGGCAAGATCGTGCAGAGGAGCGTGCGGAAGACCGAGGCGAGCCCGGTGCGCCTCGTCATCGTGACGGACAACGACTGGCTCTCGCCCGAGGGGAAGAAGCTCCTCGACGACCTCCGCGTCCTCACCATCTACGACCTCGGCGCCGCCGGCCGCCTCCTCGACTTCGCGGTGACGCTGCACGCGTCCAGCGGCCCCGTCACGCTCGGCGACACGAAGGAGGGCACGTTCGGCATCCGCCTCGCCGAGTCGATGAAGGAGACGAACGGCGGCCGCATGGAGAACTCGCGCGGCGGCGTGGGCATGAAGGCGTGCTGGGGGAAGCCCGCCGAGTGGGTCGACTACACGGGGAAGATCGGCGACCTCACGTGCGGCGTGGCGATCCTCGACAACCCGCGGAGCTTCCGCCACCCGACCACCTGGCACGTGCGCGACTACGGCCTCTTCGCCGCGAATCCCTTCGGCCTCCGCGACTTCACCGGCGACAAGTCGAAGGACGGCTCGTACAAGATCCCGAAGGGCGAGAGTCTCCTCTTCTCGTACCGCGTCTTCCTCCATCCCGGCACGACCGCGGAGGCGAAGCTGCCCGCGGTGTGGAACGCGTTCGCGCATCCGCCGGAGGTGCAGGCCGAGCGCACGCGCTGAGCGGGTGGTACTGACCATGGACGCCGCGGGCCGCGACCGCGCGCCTGATGGCTCGCCCGCCGGCGCCATCGGTCGAGCCGAGCTGCCGCTGGTGGTCTTCGACGGCGCGTGCGGCCTCTGCACCGAGCAGGTGGCGCGCCTCGCGCGGCTCACGAAGGGCCGCCTCCGCTTCGAGTCCTTCCGTGAGCCGGGCTTCTTCGAGCGCCACCCCGAGCTGAAGCCCGAGGCGTGCGACCTCGCGCTCCAGCTCGTCGTGCGGAAGAAGGACGGCTCGCTGCGCGTCCACTCGGGCGCCGGCGCCGTCGTGCGCGCGGCGTCGAGGAGGTGGTGGCTGCGGCTCCTCCTCCTGCCCTACTGGCTCCCGCCGGTGAAGATGGCGGCCGACGCGGCCTACCGCTGGATCGCGAGGAACCGCTTCCTCCTCTCGAAGGGCTGCGGGAAGGACGGCTGCCCGACGCACGTCCAGGGTCCGTCGGGCGGAGGTACGGCTTCGTAGAGGAGAACCGTACTTCTCCAGCCTCCAGCCTCGAGGCTCCAGCCCCCGTCAACGAGCCCGGCCGGACGAAGAGCTACCCGCCGCTCCGCGTCCGGCCGCGCTTCCGTACGACGAATTCCGACGTGCCTGACGTTTTCTCCCCGTTCGTGCCCCGAGCGCGGCGGCAACCTTCATCCCGCCGGCGATTGTTCCAGTCGAGCGTCATCGGGCGCAGGCCGAGCCGCGGCTCGCCGATCAGCGCCGTTTCGTTGACCCTGCGTTCGCGAGAAGACGGACGGAGACCCTTTCCTGGCCACACTGTACTGAAAACCGCCCCCCCAAGGGCAACGAAAAATCCCGGGAGGCTCGCCCGCGCGCCGCGGCCGGCCTCACCAGTGCACGATCGGCGGCGCGTCGACGTTCCCGCCGGCGGTGATCGAGGAGGTGCCCGTGGCGATGATGATGAGGTCGTAGCCCGCCGGCGAGCGCAGCGTGGTGAGGAGCCCGGCGCCGCGCACGGTGAGGTTGTCGAGGACGAGCGCGCCCTGGAAGCTCTGTCCCTCCGCGCCCACCTCGGTCATGTCGCCGTCCTCCGTTCGCGTGGTGATGAAGACCGCGGTGTTCGACGCGATGCGGAACGGCCGCGTCGTCACGCCGTTGAGGACCACCCACTGCCCGGCCAGCTTCACGTCTCCGGCGGGGAAGCTGCGGTCGCCGCGGAGCGTGGTCGAGCCGAGCGCGGTGATGATCCCCGAGCCCACGGCGCGGTACGTCGTCCGGTGCGTCGCCTGCACGCGGCCCGCGTTGTCGATGACGAGGTCGCCGTAGGCCTGTGCCGCGCCCTTGAGGAACACCGTCCCCGCGCCGCCGTTCGGCCCCGTCTCCGCGAGCGACGGGATGGTGGCGCCGCCGTACGCGTGGATGCGCGAGCGGTCGAAGCCGGAGATGTCGGTGTAGGCGATGGCGATGCGCCCGCCGCCGCCCGTCCCCGCCGCGTGCGCGCCTCCGTGCGTCGCGCCGCCGTCGGCCGCGATCTCGCCGCTCCCGTGCAGCGCGCCCGTGACGATGGAGATGCCGCCGCCGGCGCCGCCGCCGCCCGCCGACGGCGCGTCGCCCGCCGCCTTGCCGTCTCCCGACGCGTCGATGAGCCCGTCGAGGGCGAGGTCGCCCGCCGCGATGCGGATGAGCCCGCCGCCGTTCCGGCCCGGCTCGCCCGACGTCGTGCCGCTCCCGCCGCCGCCGGGGTACTGCGGGTCCTGGTACGAGTCGTAGGTCGGAGGGACGGTCGTCCCCTGGCCGCCCGTCCCGAAGTAGCCGCCCAGGGCCCCGTGCGATCCGCCCGCGCCCTGCGAGGTGCCCGCGAAGAGGCTGCGGCCGGCCGTCTGCCCGCGGTAGTCGGCGTTCCCTCCCTGCAGGCCGCCGACGTAGCCCGCGCCGCGGAGGCGCAGCGCGCTCGCGGCGTCGATCTCCAGCGACCCCGTCACCGTGAGCGCGAGCGGGAACGTCGCGCTCGCGGTGGGATCGGGCACGCGCAGCGTGCTGGCGACGAGCCGCAGCGAGCCGCACGTGATCGGGGCGCGCGTGGTCCACGTCGCGCCGTCGAGGCGGACCGCGTCGAACGGGGCCGAAAGGCGGAGATCGACCACATCGAGACTGCCGCGGCTGAGGAGGAGCGCGGCGGCGGCCGGCAGGTCGACGCGCGGAGCCGCGAGCGAGCCGGCGATGGAGAAGCGCGTCGCGTCGTCGCGGTCGCTCGATCCCACCGTCACCTGCACCGCGGAGGCGACCGCGGCGTCGCCGCGCACCTCGAGGTGCTCGAGGACGATGGGCGGACCGTTCGCGATGCCGAGCGGCGTGCTCGCGGGCGGCGGCCGGCGGCCCCCGTTGTCGGCGATCAACGTGCCGAGCGCGGCCGGCAGTTTGAGCAGGTGGATCGTGCCCGCGCCGCCCTGCGATTCCGGCCGGTCGAGCGGGGGGAGGAGTCCGCCGCCGCGCGCGCTCAGCGTTCCGGTGAACCCCGTGAGGTCCGTCGCCGCGATCGCGATGCGCCCGCCGCCGCCGCCGCCGGGCGTCGACGTCCCGCGGAGCGCGTCGCCGCCGTTCGCGCGCACCTCGCCCGCGCCGCGGAAGACGTTCGCGGTCACGCGCACCGCGCCGCCCGCGCCGGCGCCCGCCGCGTTCGTCGAGAACAGGTCCGGGCGATCGGCGCCGATGCCGCCCGCGTCGATGCGCCCGTCGAGGACGACCTCGCCCGCCGTGATCGTCGCCAGTCCGCCGCCGTTGCCGCCCGCGATGGCGGGATCGCTCGCCGCGGAGCCGCCGCCGCCCGGCTCGGCGGGCGCGATGAAGTCGTCGTACGCCGGCGGCACCTCGCCCGCGGCCGCCTGCGTGCTGGCGTGTCCGCCCAGACCGCCGTGGCTGCCGCCCGCCATCGCTCCGCCGGCGAGGCCGCCGCCGCCCGTCCGGCCCGATGACGAGTCGTTCCCTCCCGCGTGGCCGCCCACGTAGCCCTTGCCGGCGAGGTCGACGACGCTCTTCGCGTCGATGGTGAGCGTGCCGGGGACGTCGAGGACGAGCGCCTGGAACGTCTCGAGGTCCGGGTCGGGCACCGTGAGGACGGACGCGGCCATCGAGAACGTGCCGGCGTGGATCCGCCCGCCGGCGATGAGACCGCTCGCGTCGAGCGCCGCGGACGTCCCCTCGAAGCCGTCGCCGAGCCACAGCGTCGACGTCGACGCCGACAGCTTCCCCAGCGGCCCGGTCGGTCCGCGCAGACGGTCGACGGAGAGCAGCGCACCGTCGAGCCGCAGGTCGGTGGCGGCCTCGAGGACCAGCTCGGGCGCGTGCAGCTCGCCGCCCGCGATCGCGACCTCCTTGCCGCTCGGGCCTCCGCCCGGCCCGGCGATCCGGATGGCGCCCGCGCTCTCCAGCGCGCCGCCCGCCGCGACGTCGAGCCGGTCGAGGAGCGTCACGCCGCGGAAGCGCGCGCCCGGCTGCGCTCGCGCGAGGAGCCCCGGCGCGACCGTGAGCGTGGCGCCGTCCTGCGCGAGGACCGGGATCGGAGCGGGGTCATCGCCCACCAGCAGGAGGAGCCCCGTCACGTCGTAGGGCGGAGCGGGGAAGGGCGCGTCGGCGGTCAGCGTGGTGTCGGTCAGCGAGACGATCGCGCCCTCGCCGATCGCGGGCAGGAGCGTTCGTGGCGCGTCCTGCGGCTGGCCGTTGTTCTCCACCGTGAGGTCGCCGCGCGCGCCGGTCTTCCGGAAGAACACCGTGCCGGCTCCGCCCTGCGAGAGGGGACGCGGACCGCCGATGAGCCCGCCGCCGCGCGCGTGGACCTTCGCCCGGTCGTAGCCGGTGAGGTCGTCGACGAGGATTGCGATGCGCCCGCCGCCGCCGCCGCCCGGCTTCGCGCCGCCCGCCTCCGCGGCCGCGCCGCCGTCGGCCCGGATCTCCCCCGCTCCGCGCAGCGTCGCCGCGGCGATGCGGATCGATCCCCCCGCGCCCGCGCCGGCTCCCGCGGCGTAGCCCGGCGATCCCGAGCCCTGCCCGTTCGCATCGATGCGGCCGAAGAGGACGATCGTCCCCGCCGCGATGCGGATGACGCCGCCGCCCGCGCCCGCGCGCCCCGCGCCGGGACGCGACGAGCCGCCGCCGCCCGGCCAGCGCGGGTCGTCGATGCGCCCGAAGGTCGCCGGCGAGTCGCCGTGGTCGTCGTCGAGCACGCCGCCCGCGCCGCCGTGCGATCCGCCGGCGTCCGGGAAGCCGTCCGCGCCGCCCGCCGGCACGTCGCCGGCCGTCCGCCCGCGCCACTCCTCGCCCGCGCCTCCCGAGCCGCCCGCGTAGCCGCGGCCCGCGGCGTCGATGCGGCTCGTGGTGTCGATCGTGAGCGCGCCCGCGACGATGAGGTCGAGCACCGCCGGCCCGCCCGGACCCGGCGCCGCCACGGTGAGCACGGAGTTCGAGAGGACGAGCGACTTCGCGCGGAACGGCGCGCGGAGGACGAGCGTGCGCCCGATGAGGCGGAGGTCGACGGTCGAGAAGTCCGTCGGCGTCCGCGGATCGGTGCCGAGCGCCACCTCGTCGGCATCGTTGATCCCGTCGCCGTCCGTGTCGGGCGAGGCGGGATCGGTGCCGCGCGCCACCTCGGCCGCGTTCGTCAGCCCGTCGCCGTCGGCGTCCTCCGCGCCGTCGGCCGTGCCGTTGCCGTCCGTGTCCGTGACGATCGGGTTCAGGCCCAGCCGCACCTCGACGCCGTCGGGCAGCCCGTCGCCGTCGGTGTCCGCGACGCGCGGCGCCGTCCCGCGCGCCATCTCCTCGGCGTTCGGGAGGCCGTCGCCGTCGGCGTCCTCGGCGCCGTCGGCCACGCCGTTGCCGTCGGTGTCGCCCTTCAAGGGATCGGTCCCCGACTGGAGCACCTCGAACGGATCGGGCAGCCCGTCGCCGTCGCCGTCGGACGAGGAGGGATCGGAGCGCGCGCCCGCCGCGCCGCCCGCCTCCGAGCCGTCCGAGAGGCCGTCGCCGTCGGTGTCGCGGCGCGTGGGGTCGGAGACGAAGCCGTCGGACGCCGGCAGGAGCTCCTCGACGTCGGGGAGCGAGTCGCCGTCGCGGTCGGGGTCGAGCGAGTCGGGCGTCCCGTCGCCGTCGGCGTCGGGCTCCACGCGCACCAGCGCGGCCGCCGACGCGCCCACGCTGCCGGCGAGGTCGCGCCCGCGGGCCTCCACCAGGAGCTCGCGCGGCGTGGGATCGGCGGAGAGCGCGAGCGAGAACCGGAACGGCGGCACGGCGTCGCGGAAGCGGAGGACGCCGTCGACGAGGAAGTCGACCGACTCCACGTAGACGTCGTCGCGGATGCGCGCCTCGAGGACGACCGTCGCGCCCGGCGGCTGCGGCGCCGCCGTCCCCACGATTTCCAGCGTGCCGGAGGGCGGCACGCCGGCGCGGTCGGCGGCCGGCAGGACGAGCGAGAGCGTGACGCGCGAGTCGTCGGAGAGTCCGAGGAGGTAGTTCTGCCGCGGCAGGAGGAACGTGGCGCCGTTCGAGCCGAGCTTCACGTTCGCCGCCGGTCCGATCCTCCCGTCGTCCTCGATGCGGAACATCTGCGCGCGGTCGCCGAAGCCGGCGCGCGAGTCGTGGAGGTAGAGGACGTTCCCCAGAGCGGCGACGGCGTTCACCGTCGCGCCGGGCAGGTCGGGGATCGACGTGTCGACGACGACGAGCGCGTCGGGCTTCTTCGCGGAGATGGAGACCGCGCCGCCGTTCCCGTGCGCCGCGATCACCAGCGGACCGCTCACGGCGAGGCCCTGGAGCGCGGGCGTTCCGCCGGGCATGGCGAAGCGCTGCAGGATGCGCGGCGTCGAGCGGTCGGTGACGTCGACCGACACCAGCTTGTTGCCGGCCGGATCGGCGACGAAGGCGACCCCGAGGCCGAGCGCGAGGCGGCCCGCGCCGGGGATGGCGGCGCTCCCCGCCGTGCGGAACGTGTCGCCGCCGGTCGGCTCGAGGACCTTCAATCCCGAGTCGGTGGAGAGGTAGAGGATGCCCGACTGCACCACCACCGCGCCCACCGTGCCCAGGCCGCCGATCGTGTTCACCAGTTTGAGCGAGCCGATGTTCGAGACGTCGACGATCTCCAGGCCGGTGGCGCCCGCGGCCACGTAGGCGCGGTTCCCCTCCACGGCGAGGTCGCGCGGGACGCCGGGGATGAGGAGCGAGTGGCGGATGGCGATGAAGTAGAGCGTCGGGTCGATCTGGTACGAGGTGATCCGCCCCTCGGCCGTCGCCACGAAGATCACCTCCGCGTCGCCCACCGCCACCGAGACTCCGGGGCCGGTGAGCGTCGCGGCGCTCTTCGCGATCGGCGTGAACGCCGAGCCGGGCCGCTCGTTCGGGTTGCGCGGATCGGTGCCGCCGCCCACTTCCAGGCCGTCGTTGGCGCCGTCGCCGTCCGTGTCGGGGCGGAGCGGATCGCTTCTCCCGCCGAGCGCCTCGGCGGAGTCGGAGAGCGCGTCGCCGTCGGTGTCGGCGTTCCGCGGATCGGTGCCGAAGAGGAACTCCTGGAGGTTCGTCAGGCCGTCGTGGTCGGGATCGGCGGACGCATCGGCGGGGTTCGCCGGATCGAGACCGTTCGCGAGCTCCCAGGAGTCGGGGAGGCCGTCGCCGTCGGAGTCGGCGTTCAGGTCGACCTGCACCGCCACCGCCGCCTCCTCGCCGTCCGCGGCCGCCACCGCCCAGGCGAGCCCTTTGCCCAGCGCCTTCGCCGTTCCCGTCGCGTCGAACGAGAGGACCGCGGGATCCGTGACGCGCACGGCGACGCCGGCATCGCCAAGCGGAAGCGGACCCGACGCGCCGGCCGACGAGGCGGCGGCGGCGAGGGAGGCCGCCAGCCCCTTCGCGGCGAGGACGAGGAACCGCTTGCCGCCCCCGCCGGTCAAGTCGAGGCCGCGGCGCGGCGGGATGCCGGGCGGCTCGAGGGTCAGGTCGAGGCCCGCGGCGCCGTCGGGCGGCGGAAGCGGGCGCGGCGGCGACTGCGGATCGGAGACCGATGCCTCGGCGGCGTCGCCCGAGCGTCCGTCCCCGAGCACCTCGACGCGGAACGTCTCGCTCGCCGGCAGCCCCTCGAGGCGGTACGAGCCGTCGGGCCCGACGGGCGCGAGGTCGCGCCCCGCCACGCGCACCGCGCGGATGGCGAGGGAGGGCGCGTCGATCGCGGGCGAGGTGCTCGCGCGTGCGTCGCCGGACGCGAGCGCCTCGAGGGGATCGGGCTCGCGCGCGACGGCGCGGACGGCGGCGTGCGCCGAGAGCGCGGCGGCGAGCAGGGTGGCGGCGGCGCGGAGGAAGGGAGTCCTCCGTGGCCGTGGCAGGCGGCGGTGGCGCATGTCCTCGTCGATCTCGACCCGCGGGTGGCGGCCGTGGAGCTCACGGCCGGGCCGCCATTATAGCGGACGGGGCGGAACGCTGCGCAGGCGGCGGCGAGGCGATGTAGGCTGTGCCGCGGGGCCTTGGCCGCGGGGTGGACGGGGGGCGACTCCGCCGGCACCCGCCGATTGCAATGGGCGCGACGCGCGGGCACCATGTGGCGCGGTCCCACAACGAAGGAGAGCAGCGCATGAGCCCGGCGGGTCGATCTCTGGCGTCGATGTGCATCGGCTCGATGGCCGTCCTGTCCGCTCTTCTCTCCGCCGGCCCGCTCCCCGCCGGCGAGCCCGCGCCGGCGCCCGCCGTGCGCGTCATCCTCTGGTTCGACACGGAGGACTACCTGCTGCCGGCCGACGACGACGCCTCCAAGCGCCTCGCCGAGCTCCTCACCGCGCGCGGCATCCGCGGCACCTTCAAGCTCGTCGGCGAGAAGGCACGCGTCCTCGAGCGCCGCGGCCGCCGCGACGTCATCGACGCGCTCCGCAAGCACGACATCGGCTACCACTCCGACTACCACTCGGTGCACCCGTGCGTCGCCGAGTACCTGGCCGAGGCGAGCTGGGACGAGGGGCTGGCGGAGTTCTCCCGCCGCGAGCGGCAGGGCGCCGCCGACGTGCGCCGCATCTTCGGCGTCCCCGTCCTCGCCTGCTACGGCCAGCCCGGCTCCTCGTGGGCCCCGCAGACGTACGCCGCGCTCCCCGCCATCGGCGTCCTGCCTTGCTACGTCGACGACGGCGACCACGTGGGCGTCGGCGGGAGGCCGTTCCGCTACTGCGGCGCGATCGTCGTCTACCAGATGAAGGACAACGTCACGCGCATGGACCTCTACGGCGACGGCGGCCTGGAGAAGGGGTGCCAGGCGTTCGAGGAGATCCACGCGCGGCTGAAGCGCGGCGGCGGCGGGCTCATCAGCATCTACTACCACCCGTGCGAGTGGGTCCATCAGCAGTTCTGGGACGGCGTGAACTTCTCGCGCGGCGCCAACCCGCCCCGTGAGGAGTGGAAGGCGCCGCCGCAGCGGCCGCGCGAGGAGACCGAGGCCGCCTTCGCGCGCTTCGAGAAGTACGTCGACTTCCAGAAGTCGCTCGGCGTGGAGTTCGTGACCGCCTCGGAGCTGCCCCGCATCTACGAGGACCCCGTGCGCAGGGACAAGCTGCCGCTGAAGGACGTGCGGCTGGCCGCGGAGGAGACGGTGCGCGCCGGGAAGCTCGACGCGCTCGACATCGGCGGGGGCCGCTTCCTCTCGCCGGCCGACGTGTTCGCGGCGAGCGTGGAGGCGCTGGCGGGCTTCATCGGCCACCGCGAGCTGCCGGCGGACGTCGCGGTCGGCGAGGTGCTCGGCCCGTCCGAGCCGCCGCCCCAGTCCGACGTGGACGAGACGCGCTGGTCGGACTTCCGCGCCGCCGTGCTCGACGTGCGCGACGTGCTCGCTTCGCGGCATCAGATCCCGTCGCGCGTCTTCCTCGGCCCGCGGGCGATCGCGCCGGCGGACTTCGCGCTCGCCTGCGCGCGCCTGGTCGCGGACGAGGGGCTCGCGACTCCTCCCGCGACGGTCCGCATCCCGCGCGGCACTCCCGTCGCCACCGCGGGGCGCGTGGCGCAGGACTCGCCCGGCATCTTCGGTGGTTGGATCATCCACCGCGAAGGCTTCCGGGCGCCGCGCATCCTCGAGGTGGCGCGCCTCCAGGCCTGGACGCTCAAGCCCGCCGCCGCGGTGCGTTGAGCGCCCGCGGCGGTTCCTCGAACGAGAACGGATGGTGAACCCATGACCATGGATCCCGTGTCGGTCGCCGGCGAGCTGGTGCGCGTGGTCGACGAGACGGCGGCGAAGCTGCGGCGCCTGCGCGATGCCGAGGCGGCGGCGCGCCCCGCGCCGGGCAAGTGGTCGCGGAAGGAGATCGTCGGCCACCTCCTCGACTCCTCCTGCAACAACCTCCAGCGGTTCGTGCGGGCCCAGGCCGTCTCCGAGTTCGAGTTCCCGGGATACGAGCAGGACCACTGGGTGCGCGCGCAGGACCACCAGGCGCGGCCGTGGGAGGAGCTGATCGAGCTCTGGCGGCTCGCGAACCGCCACCTCGCGCACGTCATGACCCGCATCCCGAAGGAGAAGCTCGCGGTGCCCTGCCGCATCTCCACCCAGCCGCCCATGACGCTCGGCGAGCTGGTGGAGGACTACCTGGTGCACTTCAAGCACCACCTCGCGCAGCTGAAGCTCTGACGCGCCGCTCCGGGCGTTCAGCGGCAGGCGGCGTACGAAGCGCAACCGAGGTCGCCCGCGCCCCCCGGCCGAGCGCCGTCGAGGCCGCACGGACGGCCGGGCGGACCCGGCGCGGCGGGAGGCGG
>JADMIO011385363.1_pt1 | contig 35768 bp, 33 predicted proteins | sample 8958161 | NCBI WGS metagenome assembly JADMIO01 (sample SAMN16585339, study PRJNA669376) | soil metagenome | isolation source: Crop rotation soil | place: USA: Cullars Rotation, Alabama | collected 2011
CCCGCCGCGAAGTGACGGCCGGCACGTCGCGGCCCTCGGCTCGCATCCATGGCTGTGGAGCCGATAGCGGCGCCTGACCGCGCCGCCCTCCTTGCGCTGGAGCCGGAGATGCTCGGTGCGCCCTTCGCACCAGCGACGGCGGGGCCGATCGCAAGGCTGGTCTCGTCGATCAGTTGGCCCGCAGAAAGGCACCGTTCGAACTGCGGGCTGCCTTCGAGCGGCAGGCGTTCGGCAGAAGACGACCCCCGATCCGAGCAACAGACGAAACAAACTGCCGTGGAGCGACACTATCGTCCGCAGCACCCGCGGGCATGACACGAAGAAGGGTACCCTCATGTCGTACAGCACAACATGAAAGCAACCCCAACTAGTCACATTACTAAAATATTATATTTAATTATACGGATTTGATATCTTGTTGATTGGCGAGTCAAGAAGTCATTTGAAAAATCCGCGCAACTCAAATTTATCACAGAGTTCACGTTTACCAGATCTTAATTATCTTTCTTGAGTATACATCCCGTCGAAGGTAGATCGATCCGGACCCGGACGGTATTCGGCCGTCCCCAATATCTGTCTCTAATCTCCACCCTTTTTTCCCAACAGCCAAGCATTCTGCGGGCAAACCTCAGATCGCGATGCGGAGGTAATGATATGTGGCCCATGACATGCCAACGGTTTGGAAACATTGCCCTGATTTTGTTTATAATCGGGCTATCGTCGGCGGCATCAACCCAAGAAATTAAGTGTCCCCGCGGTTATTACTACACCGACGGATGTGCAAACGCGCCAAGCGGCACTGTCCAATATCCTCACCTGCTGCGCAAGCAAAGGGTGAACCTGCTCAACATCAACCCCGGTTCCGGATATACCGATGGCCTGCATAGCTGGGTGAGCCAGGGTGGCGGCTGCACGACGCCCGCAACAGGCACAGTGAGGGTGGTTGGCGGTCAGATTTCCGCCACGGACTACACGATTACAAACCACGGAGCAGGCTGCACCTCCCGCCCGACGATAGTCGCCTCACTCGGGGCGGGGGCCGGGGGGCGCATCGTCCCTACCGTCTATCAGAAACGTCCTCCCTGGAATGTGCCGGGTGTCGATTATTATGTGGGATTACCGGCGGGTACCGTGCTCCGCGATCCTACAGTATCCGCCAACCTGCCGCATGGCGCGTCCTACAGCGCTTATTCTCATATGGTGACGATCTCGACCAGCAACGTCACGCTCGACGGGTTCGACTTCTGCACGCCGGGAGTAAATGTTTATGTCAATGGCGGCCTAACGGGCACCGTGATCCAGAATAGTCTGTTCTGTGCCAACTTGCATAGCCAAAACGGACAAAATATCCGTATCGCTCCAGGCAACGGACACACGACAATACAGAAGAATGAATTTGACGGTAAGGCGATCCCGCATGCTGGCAGCGGCATGGACCTGGAGCAGGCGGTTCTGGCACTGGGCCATGGCATCCTAACCTTTCAATATAACTATTGCCATGATGTTGACAGCAAATGTCTCAACGTCGGAACCAGCGTTCTCCAAACCCTGAATTTTGTAGAAAGATATAACGCGTTTGTGAACGTCGGGTTATGTCAAACCGGTTGTGCACACGGCGAATCCGAGTACTTCTATGGAGGGAATTGCCTGGCAACGATAGTTCCGACTATAGATACAAATCTATATGTCACGTTTTGGCAAAACGCCTCGACTACGAGCGACCAGACCTCCGAAATGGCTGTAGAAGCAGACGCGATTAACGTCATCGGCGGTACGGTCAACCAGAACACCGTGATGTCGCCTGGCCCTTGGGGCAACGTAACTGCCAATGGTAGACAGTCGCTCGTAATCGGATCCGATTTGATTTTTTATGGACAGCAAGAAGGCGGCACAATGACAGGAACAGCATTTACAAAAAATTATCTGGATTTCAGCGGCGCTTATTTCCCTTGGTATCCGGAGCCGGATGCGGTCGGACTCTCGTTTTTCGGAAACAAGAACATGGAAACAGGCCACTCCTGTAATCCTTCATCGTGCGATTGAAATCGTCTCATCGACAGCCGCAACATAATGCGGCGCCGAGAAGCACCTTCTCTTCCACGTTCCATGGGGAGCGCCGCAAGAGACGCGGCGTCCCCTGGCGCGGAATGCGTGGGCACTTCAGGATGTGAAAAAGCGCACGTATTGGTCGGCAGAGGCCAGAGGCCGACGCAAAGCTACGATCACGTCACCGCGGCGGTCCGAGAGTGTCGGAGTCTCAACGGAACGGCAGTCCAGTTGGCCTGCTAAACCCGTTGAAAAGCAACATCGCCCACGAGTTTTCGCGGACCGACAGGAAACGTCGGCGAGAGCGATGAGAGCGGGTTCATAAAAATTAAACCAGATTGTGCTCAAATCGAGTGGATGGCGCCCGGCGATCGGAAGATTTCCGTCAGGGGCTAAACGCGGGAAGCCGACCGGCGTCGGGCGACCATCACTCCGAACTAGCCGAGGCGCCGAAAGTGCGTTTCTGCCGGCGACAGAACGCGGCCCCTGGAGAATCCGAAGGTCACGAGGAAACGGTATCGGGCAGTTGACGGTCGCGCATCCTCCCACTGCAAGCGATAGGGAAACCGGGCCGGACATCCGCAGGGGCTTCCGGCCCGGCATCTCGAACCAGAGGGGTGGGTTTTCTCTGGCCAGCACAGAGTGAACGAGGTCTGCGCTTTTGACAATTATTTCGGCGAACCCTGCGGTGCATAGCTAAGCCATTATCCCGGTTCTTGGACTTGCTTGCGGGCGGCCGCATCCACCGCGTCGCGCCTTTCTCCTTTTCTATAGCAGCAGCCGGCGTAAGCAGGCGGTTATGGTGGGGTGGGCGTGCACACGTCAGCAAAGAGAGCAGAAATCTGCCGCTTTCGCGCGCCACCTTGTTATTAGAGCGCTCTGTTACCCTCGGGGATCAAGAGCGCCGTAGACAAGCCAGTTAGATGAGCTGCGAAGTACGGATCGGTGCGCCGCCAATATATGCGGCGTTTCGCCGCAATCGGCCTAGACCATCAAGAAACGTTTTGAGGCATCGGAAAACGGCCTGTTTAAGGATTTTTTAACGGTTTTTAACGGAACCCCGGGGTCCCGATTTAAAAAGGGGTGACCCGGCGGGTTCAACCGAAGCCGTGACTTTGGCCGTGAGGCTTTACGCCAAGCATGTCGGCCAATGCAAATGGTCGAAGACACCCCGGTGGCGGTCGCCTACCGGGTGCAAGGTGTTCCTCGAACCTACTTACCAGTAAGATTTTACGCCTACAGCGCGCGTTCGGCACTTCTGTTAGTTACGGGTGACCGTCTGTCCCGCAGAACAAAAATGGGTATGAATTTTTTGCGGCCCTATCGGGATATAGATATCTGTTTACATTTAGTTAAATAATATTTACATTAAAGACCCGCAGCGCACCGAACAAGGCAATGAAACTGCTCATCCTGATGGTGGCCGTGCTGGTTGTGGCGGCGCTCGTTGGTATCGCTTGGGTGCATTTCAGCGGCCGAAAATCGACTACGAGACGGCCTCGCCGGGCGGAGCAGGGGTTCGGGCGATTGGTCGGTGCCGCTGGCCGGTCGCCTGCATCGAGAAGATAACCATGCCGGACACCGCGTATTTCAAGCAACAGGCCGCGCGTTGCCGGTTGAGAGCACATGTCGCCACCGTCCCGGAGTTGAAGGATCAACTCCGCTTATGGGCCGACGAATTCGAGGACGTTGCGTTCTTGTATCGGGCGGCAGAGCATTTGCACGCCATTGCCGCCGACCAGGTTGACATCGCTAAAGAGCTGCGCCGAATGGCCAGTGAGCTTAATCGGAAGGCGAGCGAAATAGAGCAGAGCGAGCCTCCCCTATAACAGCAATCGGATGGCGGCCCGTCGAAGAACCTGGCCGCGCTGATTTCGTCGACAAGGGTTTAGGATCGGACGCGGCGATCGTCGAGATGATGGTTCTCGCGTTGTTGGTGCTCGGCCGGCATGGCGGCGACCGGGCGTGGAAGAGCGTCGATTGGGATGCGATGGAGCGGTTGCACCAGAAGGGCTTTACCCCCGATCCGTTCGCACGGCGACGTCTGCCGTGCTGACGGAAGCGGGCCGGCGCGAGGCGGAGCGCTTGTTCCCACGGAAGCTCGCCGCGCGCGCCTGATCGCCTGGCCACGGCCTGGCCGAGCGTCACGACAGTTTCAGCCGCTTGAGCGGGACTGTCTCTTGGCGAGCCGCGCCCTGGCGGCGTTGCGCTGGGCGATGCGGCCGAGAGCAAACTTGATCGGCAGCTCGATCGTGATCGTCGAGCCACGCCTTGGCATCGGCATGGCTCCCATGATGGGGGTCGGCGCGCGCGTCGAGCAGATTGTAGAAGCCGGGGATGCTGCCGCCGGTTTGGCAGGTCGGTTCTTCCAGTTCCAAGGCAAGAGGTCGGCCAGCCGGGCGGCCGGGCGATCGGTTGATCCGGCGGTGGGCCGCGGTCCAGGGTGCAGCCCGATCTGCGGGCACGATGAACTACGGTGCGTTCGCGCCTGGCGGCCCCGGCGGCGTCCTGGCGGGCCGCAGGTCTCTACTTTTCATATTAACCTAAAATGTTGCTGAAACCGATTGGTTGCCAGGATACACCTGGGTTTCTCGCTCCTTCCGATTGTCCGGTATGCGCGCGTTTCGCTTCAATCACCGAGCACCTGCCCAGCTGATGGGAGTGCTCCCGCCGCCAGGTCTAATGAGATGGAGCGCGTGGGACAAGGCGGCGATTGTGATAGCCGTTCGGACCCGTGCTCTTCGCCTTCGCGATGCTTATGATCGATACATGCTTTCCGAGGAAGAATTCTCCAATTGGGAGAGAGCATTCGACCGCGACGGGATCGCTGGTCTTCAGGTCAAGACCAGCGATTTGGCGCGAGAGAAATAACCGTCACACTGGCTGCGCGACATTTACGATTGGGGATGCCCCTTGCTTAACAGCGAGCAGCTGTGTGGTGGCGAACGCCGCGTTCGTGGCTCAGAGCTGCCGGAGGCAACCATCTCCCACCGCCATTACATAGCGAAGGCAAGTCGCGTCCCAATTGCGAGCGACGGGCCATATGTCTTGTCGCGGCACCTGTGGGCGGAGCGCCGCCGTCTGATTGAGACCGGCAAAATCCAATTTGGCCCCGATGGTCCGCGGACTTTATGGCGAAGCCGGATGTTCTCTGGTGCCCTATCGATCTTCCGTAGCGGCACTCGCCTGGCGCGCTTGCATGAGCGCGGGCGGCGCAATGCGCTCGATATTCAGCTGACCAGTCACGTGTTCTCGTCTCCAGATCTTCCTCGATCGTTCGATGGGTATCGGATTCTCCACCTGAGCGATACCCATCTAGACTGCTTGCCGGAGCTCGCAGCGACGGCGGCGCGTCTCCTGGCGGGGGTCGAGGTAGACCTGCTGGTGCTGACCGGTGACGTTCATGGTGACCACAATGCGCCCCTCGCTGCTTCGATCCGACCGCTCGCCGAGGTGGTCGCGGCCGTGCGTGTGCACGATCGCCGCTTGGCCGTTCTCGGCAATCACGACCCGACGGATATGGCAGATGCCCTCCAAGAGCTAGGATTTGAGGTTCTGATAAACCAGTCGACGGTCATCGCAAGGGCAGAAGAGGGAATTGTCATCACCGGGCTGGATGATGTGCACCGGTTTTTTACACCTGACGCCTTGGCGGCGTTTTCTCAAGCGCCAGAAGGTTTTCGCATCGCGCTTGTGCATTCAGCGGAGGTCGCTGACCACGCGGCAGCGGCGGGATACGCTCTCTACCTTTGTGGCCACACGCATGGCGGGCAGATATGTCTGCCAGGCGGCCGACCGATCATCACCCATCTGCAGCGCTGCAAATATGCCGGGGTCGGAGCATGGACCAGCGGGAAGATGGCGGGCTATACGAGCCGTGGGCTAGGCGTAAGTGATTTTCCCGTACGGTTTAACTGTCGGGGCGAGGTCGCGCTGATAAAGCTGCGGCGGTCCCTCCCGAACGATGGGCCCATTCATCTCGAGGCACTTTAACAAATACGGCGGGCGCCACGGCGCTTTTGTTTTGCCAGCCCGCGACCAGACAACCCCATTGGATCGGCCGTACGTAGTGGACCGCCCCGTCAGCGTCAGCCCAACGCGTTTCCGAACGATGCGGCGCTTACGGCGTTATCGCGAATGCGTACAGGGTCCCATCGGCTCCGACAAAAAGACGGTTGTCGGCCGCGATCAATGTCTGAAAGTGCCGCAGGCCCGCAAGCGGTTGGCTGGTGAACAGAGGCGCTCCGTTATTGCCTCGGAAGCCGTGCAGGCGATTGTCGCCTTCGGCGCCGAGTATCCATACGATCGGGTTGGCGGTGCCATCGGTTGTCGTAACGATCGGCGAGCCGGCGCCCGACATAGCGCCGCACCACGCTGTGCGGGCCGTGGGTGGCGTACCGGCCGACATCTCTAGCACGGTGAGATCGCCCACAATGCCGCCCGGACAATGCTCGGCCGGGCCTCGGAACGCTACATGGGCGAGGCCTTGATATACGTAAGTCGCCGGCGCAGTCCGGATCGGTTTTGGGGATACCTGCTTTACCAGTAGTTGACCGCCGATCCCGCCGAGGTTGTTGCGATCGACCACATAGGCCCGTCCATCCTTGCCGAGCGCCAGCACAATCGGCTGTATACCGCTGTCTGTCGGCAAATCCACGAGCAGCGGATTGGTGCCGCCGATATCGAGATCGTTCGCGTCGAGGGTCCGCCAATTTCTGGCGGCAAAGAAATCGGCCGTATCGCCGGAATGCTGCAAATCGGGGGCGAGGCGGAAGATCCCCTCTCCGTCTCCATACGAGGTAGCCTGTTCCGTGTTGCCGGTCGCAGCGTAGAGGGACTGGCCGTCGCTGGCGAGGCCACCCGGTGCCCAGATGCCGCCACCGCGAGCGCGCGTGCGCCAGGCAAAGACCGCCTGCGGGTTGCTCAGGGGAAGACCGACGACCACTCCATGATAATTGCCGCAATCGCCGAAATGGCCGCCGTATGGGACATACAGCGTCCCATTGAGCAACGCCAGCGCGCCGCGTTGGTTCTGGACAAGGGAATCGAACTCCAAATGTTGGGCGTGCATGGCTCTGCCGACGTCGACCGGCCAGCCGGAGAGGATCGATCCGTCAGTTAACGAAAGCGCGAAAACACGATGGTGCGGTTGCAGGTTTGAATCGCCGACCATTGCGTCGAGATAGAGTGTGGCCGTGGTCTCATCGATCACCGGCGTGCCGGTAACACCAAGCGGGTCTATGTTGCCGCACGAAAGCGATGAGAGCGGCACCGGGCGGCCAAGGTTACGAGCCCACAGGTGCTTGCCGGTCACCGCATCGATCGCGACGACCGTATTGTTTTCGGTCGCAATGACCAGCATGCCCGATGCGGCTCCGCTCGGGTGCCAGTACAGCGGCTGGGCATAGAGGTTGCCTTGAAATTTTGGCGCGAAGCCGGGCACCGGCGTCAGCGAACGAGCCGCTGCCCAGGTGAGTGCCGGCATCACGAAATTGCCGCTGCGATTGGCATCGCCGTGATAGGTCAAAACCGATTGGGCCCGCGCCGAACCGGCCGGCATTACAAATGCTACTGCGAACGCCAAAGCAATTGCGCGAATGCACATCGCCCGAAGCCGAAGCGCTATCGAGCTAGACCCGAATTTCATGCTCAGTTCTCCGCGCGGAAGACCCGCGCCGTAAATTTCTTAGGGCTATGACGGGATCGGCACAGGGACGACATGGAGTGTCAGTTCTCGGCAGGATGCGTTGTCAAATGCGCTCCCGGGCCGTCTGCGCGGGGACGCATTGAATGAACTTGTAAACCGCCGTCTCTTCTCGTCCGCTGATGCATCGGTAAGCTGTGCCGCAGAGCTGTGCTTGTCCTGGTCACACCGGTCCGAGCCTGCGAAAATCCAGCGGCCCTAACAACCGGGCAAGATCCCGTTCGCACTTGATGCTCAGCAATTGTCGTCGAGCAATGCTATGTCACCATTCGATCTGGCTGATCCTTTTTGCTCCAATATGGCGCTCGATCCTCCATGCTGTCTCATTATCGCATAGAGAGTCGGGCGGCTGATCCCCAGGAGCTTGGCAGCTCGGGAGACGTTTGATCGGGTCTGTTCCAGGGCCAGCCGTACGGTTTCCACCTCGGCTTTCAGTCGGGCCCGTCGGAGACACAGGACTTTTTCCGCCGGTTCCGACGCTTCGAACCCGAGATCGGCCGCCGTTATAAAGAGACCACGCGCCAACACGGCTGCGCGCTTTACTTGATTTTCGATCTGCCGCACGTTGCCCGGCCACGGTGCGGTAGCGATCAGATTCAGCGCATCGGGCGAGAAGTCACGCACGGCGAGCCGGTATTCAGCCCGGAACCGCTCTAGAAAATGGGAGGCCAATACGACTGCGTCGTCCCCGCGTTCGCGTAGAGGCGGTACCCGGAAGGCGACTTGATTGATACGGTAATATAAGTCCTCTCGAAATCTGCCCTGTTCGATCAGGTGCTCCAAGTTGCGATGAGTCGCGCAGACGATTCTGATGTCGGCTTTAAGCGTCTGATGGCCGCCAACCCGTTCAGTTGTGTGTTCCTGGAGAAACCGCAGCAGCTTTACCTGGGTAGAAAGCGGGATATCGCCTACTTCATCGAGAAATAGCGTGCCTCGATTGGCTAGCTCTATTTTCCCGGGAGTGCTTTTGAGGGCCCCGGTAAACGCTCCCTTTTCGTAGCCGAACAGTTCGCTCTCGAGCAGCGTCTCCGGGATGGCCGGACAATTAATCGTCACAAAGGGTCCGGTCGCCCTCGGGCTCATCTCATGAATTCGTTTCGCCAGCAGCTCCTTTCCCGTGCCGCTCTCGCCAAGCAACAGCATCGTTACGTCGATCGGGGCGACCTTCTCGATGTCACGTAACAGCGTATCCATCGCATCGCTGCGATACACGATGAGGTCGTCCATGCGCTTTCCCGTCGAAACGGCTCGCTTCATGGTCAAGGTACGCCTGTAAAATGCGGGGCTAAAGCGGGGGCGGGTTTGAACCTACGAGCGTATGTTTCGCAGTGCAACAATCGATCTGGTTAACGTGACATGACATTGCCGATTGTTACCTTGTGTTACCGCTAGACAGGCATCTGTTACCGCGCCCGCCGGGCGATTCGGCGAAAAAAGATCAAATCCAAAGTATGCTTCGAGACCAACACGAATTGGTTAATTTGGATTACGCGCAAGGCCATCCTGCGAGATGAAAACCAGGTACATTGGAAGCTTAATCGCGTGTTCCGGTTGTTAGTGGGCCGCCATGAGTAAAAGTGGAGGTTTGACCGCCCGGCCGGCGGGTCTCGATCATTCAACGACAATAATGATGCGTCCGTCCGCTGGCCGGGGTCGCGCACCGTTAACCTACGGGTGAGGCAGATTGTCGCACCCGTTCGGCCGCCGGCTTTGTAGCTTAGGGGAGGCCCACTTAGAAACAGAGACAAGGGCCCTCCGTCGGCACGAAAGTGCCAGGCACCGGTTCGTGTTCCACCGCCTGGTGTAAGGCGGAGTTGTCGGTAACTGGCCGGCGGCCGCGCGCGCCGCGGATCCAGCGGCGGCGGGTCAGCTACCCGGACCCGAACGGCGATCCTCGTGCGACCCCGTTCGCCGCCTGAACCCAACAGGAACGGCTGGCGCGAGGCACTTATAAAGAAGGCTCCGAGACGGCGCGCGCGCCCAGCGGCGGCAATTCGCGGATCGCCTCGGGGCCAAGGTGACCCAAAACCCGCCAGCCGGATCGACAAATGCGCTCGCCTATGTGAAAGCGACGCCCGGGGTGGTCGGCGTCTTCCCATAAGGTCCGGGCCATCCGCCATAAGGCCGGGACCATCCGCTTGCTCGACGCTCTCCGTTGATGCAGAACGTTAAATGGGGCGGCGCAAGGGGCTGCCACATGGCCCTGGAACGATCGCTCCCGTTTAGCGACGATCCGATGGTTAAGCTCCCCGTCGCGGCCCGGCGGCCGGTGCCGGGCGGCCCGCTGCGAGCGCGATACGATCCGCCGTTCTTGCATCACGGCGCGGGACGCAATCTCAATCCGCGACTGGCCGGAGAAGCACGAATTGCGGCTTGAATTGTTTGTAACAAACCTCGGCGATAGTGCGGTGACGGTGCCGCTCGCCGTTCTAACGTGCTGTTTTCTCGGCGCGGCGGGAGAGATGCGGCTCGCGCTCGGTTATGCCGCCAGTATCGCCGGCTGCGCCGGTCTTATCGCTGTGCTGAAGCTATCCCTGGCCGCCTGTGGGCTTGGGGCTGGCCTCCTCGGTATTGCCAGCCCCTCCGGCCATGCCGCCTTGAGCGCCGCTGTCTATGGATCGCTATCGCTGTTGATCGGGAGCCGGTCGCCCTCCGCGATACGGCCACTCGTTTACCTCGCGGGCGCTCTCCTCGTCGCCGCTATCGGGACCTCGCGGCTGCTTCTAGGGGCGCACGCTGTTCCCGAGGTGGCCGCCGGTTTGATCGTCGGCCTTGGTGCCGTGGCGGCATTCCATGCCGTGCTATCGCTCCGGCCAGCGGCGACGCTGCCGCTGCTATGGCTGCTGGCCCCAGCCCTGGTGCTGATCGGGCTGCTGCACGGAATGCGATGGCCGGCCGAACAGGCAATACGCCGCCTCTCCGGGCTGCTGCGGCTTCTCGCCCTCTGGTGCAGCTAGCCAGATAAAGGTGACCGCGACCGATAGCGCAACCCTATTTGCAATTTCCCGGATTGCACGGCCGGCCGGTTCCGGCGTTGATATTCCCTTCGAATAGCAGGCCAGTTGCTATCGCAAAAGGATACCACGGAAAATACGCACCTGTGAAATCCAAGTAGTTGTTCAAAAAGGCAGTGCCCCACATGGTGCCGCCCTCCTGTTGCCCGTAAAAAATGCTATTGGAACCAACTACGACGGATGGGTCGCCATTGCTCTCAGAGTTGCCCCACGGACCAGGCGACAACACCGTGTTTTGCTTCACCAGCCCGCCAATTATATTTATGGCATCGGCTTCGACAGCCATTTCCGACGTCTGAGCGCTCGTGCTCGAGGCGTTATACCAAAAGGTGACGTAGAGGTTAGTATCGATATTGGGAACGACTGTTGCGAGTGAGTTACCGGCAAAGAAATACTCGGCCTCTCCGTGGGCACAGACGGTTTGGCATAACCCAACATTGGCAAACAGGTTATAACGTTCGTTGAAGATGATAATGTCAGGCGTCATGGTTCCGATGGCGATGCACTTGCTGTCAACATCATGGCAGTAGTTGTACTGAAAGGTGAGAGTACCGTGCCCCTGCGTAAAGACCGCTTGTTCCAAATCCATACCGCTGCCGGTCCCTAATACCGCTTTGCCGTCGAATTCGTTCTGCTGTATTACGATGCTTCCGTTGTCGGGCTCGATACGAATATTTTGACCGTTTGCGCTGCTGGGATTGGCGCAGAACCGGCTATTTTGAATCACGGTTCCAAACAAACGGGCGTTAACGTAAACCCCGGCCGCCGCCGCGCAGAAATCGAAACCGTCCAAAGTGGTGTTGCTCGCCGCGATGACGACAAGCCGAATATCGTTATAATAGGTGGCTCCCGGCGGCAGGTTACCTGCGACAGTCGGGTCTTTCAATATAGTGCCGGCCGGAATGCCTACGTAGTAATCCACGCCCGGCACGTTCCAAGGCGGTCGTTTGTGATAGACCGTCGGAACAATTTGCCCGCCTACGCCGGGTCCCATGTCCGGCGAGATCTGGGGCCGCGAGGTGCAGCCTGCACCTTGCTGCTTTATCGTGTAATGCGTCTGTGAGATTGCCCCGCGGACCACCCTCACCGTACCGGCCGCCGGCGTGGTGCAGCCACCGCCGGTACTGGTCCAGGCATAGGTGCCGTTAGTATATCCGCTTCCCGGAATGATGTTGAGCAATGTCACTCTTTTGGGATGCAACAATCGCGGATATTGAACAACGCCGATCGGAGCCGATGCACAACCGTCGTTAAAAGCGTAGCCGCGCGGACATTTCACGGTTGGCGCTTCGTCGGGCGAAACTTGCCCCGAAGCTGCCCCGACGTTCAGCAGCAGCAGCAACGACAAGGCGGCCCCGAGCGGAGCAACCGACAATAGGTGCCTTCTCAGTGAGGTCATTTTCCCCGCCAAAGTTCTATTTACTGGCAAGAGTGGCCAATCGGAGCCGACGCGTCTGAGAAGCTGCCGGGTCGGGCGGTAATTGTGTTCCTATGTTTTTTTGAGAAAGCTGGAGTTCGCCAAAAATACGGTGCACGCGAAGATTTGGTTATGCCTTTAGAATATGGGGCCCTGACAAACCCCGCCGCGCGCAGGCGTTACGCGTGTCGACGATGAGGGGACAGAAGTCTACGAGCATCCGGTAGTCGATCGTGTCATGGTCCGTGCAAATCAACGCAATATCGAAGTTCGCGAGTTCCGAGCCGACCAGGTCCATGGACCGACGACCGGCCAAATTCCGATGTTCGCGGGTCGGGGGAATTTCCGCCAACAGGGGATCGTGGAACGAAACGGCGGCGCCCCGCCCTTCGAGCAACTCTATGATTTCGAGGGCCGGGCTTTCCCTGGTGTCGTCGACGTTCTTTTTATAGGCAATACCGATCACGAGTACGCGCGCACCATTCAGAGCGCGCATCGATCGCCGGTTCAGCGCCTCCCCGATCTTATCCACGACCCGGCGGGGCATGGCAGTGTTGACCTCGCCGGCGAGCTCTATGAACCTTGTGGCGATATTGAATTCCCTGGCCTTCCAGGTCAGGTAAAAGGGGTCTATCGGAATACAATGACCCCCGAGCCCCGGGCCGGGGTAAAATGGCATGAAACCGAATGGTTTCGTCTTTGCAGCTTCGATGACCTCCCAAATGTCGATGTCCATTGCCTCATACACAACCTTTAGCTCGTTAACGAGGGCAATGTTGACGGCGCGAAAGATATTTTCGGTCAATTTGACCGCCTCGGCGGTCTCGAGCGATGACACCGGTATAGTGCGCGCTACGAGCTGGTCATAGAGGGCGCGGGCAATACGCACCGCATCGGGTCCATCGCCGCCAATGACTTTTGGAATATCCTGCGTGGCAAACCCCGAATTGCCCGGGTCCTCTCGTTCCGGCGAATACGCCAAGAAAAAGTCACGCCCAGAACGGAAACCGAATTGCTCCAAGATCGGCCGCATCACTTCGGCTGTTGTTCCGGGATAGGTCGTTGACTCGAGCACGACCAGTTGCCCGGGCCGCAGACGCTGCGAGACCGCCTCGCTCGTGCGCACCACAAAGCTGAGGTCAGGTTCGCGTTGGCGGGTCAGCGGGGTGGGCACGCACAGGAGTATGACATCCACTTCCGCCAGCCTCGAAAAATCATCGGTCGCAGACAGCCGGCCAGACCGGCATAACCCCGCGATGCTCTCGGCGCTGATATGGCGGATGTACGATTTACCGGCATTGAGCAAATCCACCTTCTCGCGGTCAATGTCGAACCCAAGGACGCAATACCCTTTCTGCGCCGCCGTGCGTGCCAATGGCAGGCCGACGTAGCCCAGGCCAATTACGCCGATAGTCGCGCTATATTTCTGAAGCCGATCAATGATAGCCTCGACATCAATCATTGTTTCACATGCATCTTCCGAAATCCGTATCGCCGTCGGCAGCAGCAGGCTATCGTCCATCGTGATCTTCCATAGAAAATTCGGTGAGCGCCGGTCCCGCGCCTAAACCACTACTTCAATCGGTGGCGGATGACTCAGGAACAACGTTGGGCTTGCGGTGAGGCCATATGCACCGGCCTGAAAGATGGCCACGAAATCGCCTACCTCGGCACGCGGCAACATGACTTTGTCAGCCAATAAGTCGATTGGGGTGCACAAGCATCCGACAATGTTTACCGACTCCGAACAGGGGGCCTCGATTCGATTGCCAATCGCGACAGGATAATTCCGCCGCATTACCTGGCCAAAATTTCCGGATGCCGCCAACTGGTGATGCAAACCGCCATCCGTTATCAGGAAAACCTGGCCTCTTGAAATTTTGCGATCAACGATGCGGGCTACGTAAACGCCTGCCTCACCGACAATATATCGGCCAAGCTCTGTAATCACCTCGGCATCCGGGAGTGCCGGGGTCAGCCGCCGCTCCAGCAGCCGGTCGAGATTTTCGCCAATCGGTCGGATATCCAGAGGGACGTCCTGCGCAAAATATCGAATCCCAAACCCACCGCCCATATTGAGGTGCCGCACGGGAGAAGGCGCATCGGAGGAGAGGCGTATTGCCAGCTCGATGACCCGTTCCTGAGACGCCATCAACAGCTCGGAACGAAGGTTCTGCGACCCAGCAAAAATGTGAAAGCCGAGAAATTCCAAGTCTAACTGCCGAAGTTCGCGAAGCGCATCCGGCACCTCTTCGGAATCTATTCCGAATTGCTGCGGTCCGCCCCCCATCCGCATCCCCGACCCCTTCACTTCGAAATCGGGATTGACCCGGACAAGCACCCGCGGGCGCAGGCCGAGGCGCTCGGCGGTCTCGGCCAGGCGCTTCATCTCGCCCCGAGACTCTATCGAAACAACTATCGCGGCGGCTACAGCCTGCGCGAGTTCGCTGTCGGTTTTACCCGGCCCCGCGAGCGAAATTCGTCGAGGGTCCATGGGTGTATCCAGTGCAACCTTCAACTCGCCGGCAGATGCAACGTCAAAACCATCGACCGAGTGAGCCAGATGTTGAACCAGAGCCGGCATTGGGTTCGCCTTCATCGCGTAATGAAGGCGAAGCTTTTGCGGCAGGTGTTGGCGCAGGTGGGCGACGCGCTCATCCAGCAAGCGCCGATCATAGGCAAAGAATGGCGTTTGACCGACCCGTTCTGCTAACCGCCCCAGCGGGATGCCGCCGACGACGAGGCATCCGTCCTGGGTGCGAAATCCCGAAGCGATCGGTCGCGAAGCAATCGAGCTCATGCCGGCGCACCCACAAAAGCGTCGGCAAACTCCTTTGCCAGCGACTTTCGGTCGATCTTGCCGTTAGGACCGGTAGGCAGCGCGTCCCGCTCGATAATCTGCAAAGGTGACATGTAGGCGGGCAAGCTCCTGCGACACTCGGCCATCAATGCATCGACCTCAAGCGCCTTCCCGTTCCTGGGCGTTGCAACGGCGATGATGCCTTGTCCCAAGCTGCGGTGGGCTACGCCGAAAACGGCGACAGCCGCAACGAGACCCGTTGCGTGCAGCACTTCCTCCACCTCGGTGGGACTCACCCGATAGCCGGATGTTTTAATCATGTCGTCCCGACGCCCGATGAAATAGAGGAACCCCTCGCCATCGCGACGTACGATATCGCCGGACCATACCGCCATATCCGGGAGGCAAATCCCTGCGGGCTGCGCGGGGTTTGGCCGAAATCGCGCAGCCGTCTTTTCGGGATCGTTCCAATACCCGAGGCTCACCAAAGCCCCCCTGTGCACCAATTCCCCCGGTTCATCCACGTCACACAATTCACCGTTCGGACGCACCACGAGGACTTCTGCATTCGGTATTGCCTTGCCTATCGAATCCGGCCGCCGGTCCACCTCAGCCGGGTCGAGATAGGTCGATCGAAACGCCTCCGTCAGGCCGTACATTAGATACGGTTTTGCCGCCGGAAAGATGCTCCGCAATCGATCAAGTGTCGACCGCGGCATGTGGCCTCCCGTATTGGCAAAATAACGAAGCGAGCGGCGGACGCTCTCAGGCCATTCAAGCGCCGCAAGCTGGATCCAAAGTGGCGGTACGCCCGTTATGCCGGTTATACCAACGTCCCGGCAACTCTGCACCACCGCTTGCGGTACCGCATAGTTCAGCAGAACCGCGCGCGCACCCACAGCAAACGCGGTCGTCAATTGGCTGAAGCCTGCATCGAAACTTAGCGGCAACACCGATAATATGCGGTCTTCCGGGGTGTTCTGCAGGTAGCCGCTAACGCTAACCGCACCGGCCACCAGGTTCCTATGAGACAATACTACGCCCTTCGGTTGCCCGGTGCTCCCCGAGGTATAAAGGATGGCAACCATATCGGTATCGATGACACGGGCCCGATGCCCGTGCGACATGATTGCGTTGAGCTGGTCCCATCCCAATACCGCAATGCGGCCGCACTCCCAATCAGCCGACCTCCGGTCCGCCAGTATGATGGTGTCAAGGTCGGCGCAATTCCCGAATTCCTCCGTCAGAGCCGCGGCACGCTGGCGGGAGGTGACCAACGCTCGCATTCCGCAGTCGCGCATTATATGACCGACCTGGGCGGGTTTTAGGATCGGGTTTATCGGGACAAACACCGCGCCGGCGGCCGCAGCCCCGAACATTGAGACGACTGTTTCCAGCCGCTTGTCCAAATAAACGCCCACTCGGTCGCCGCGCCGGAGGCCGATTGCCGCAAACCCATTGGCGGCCCCGTCGACCGCACTGGATAAGGCAGAATAGTCGAGATGCCGTTCTCGTTCAGCAAGCGCTATGGCTGTTGGAAAACGCCGCGCCGACCGGTAGACAAGCTCGTGAAGCAGCCCATTCATGTGCTTATCAAAATCCTGCTGGACACCGGTCCGAGTGCATTTAAACATACATGTCGTGCGGCTCGCTGCCAAACAGTTTCCGCCGCGCTTTTGTTCCACCTATGGTTAATGTGACACCGGCATGATGCAGTCGACGGGATCGCGACCGGACGGGCGGGTCGTCGTGGTGATCGTTTCATACGGTCGGCCTCAGGATGTTGGAAATTGCCTGTCGGGACTGGCCGCATCGGTCTTCGACGATATCGAAGTGGTCATCGTAGAAAATGCCGGTCGGACAGCCTTCGACGGGCTCGTGGAACACCTAGCTGCGGAGCTTGAAGCAGGTCGCACCGGCGCCGCGCGGCGTGCGCTTGCAGAGGCAGGTTTGGCCGAAGGCCCGAGCCGTCGTTTTTACCGGGCGAATTTGCGCCAGGGCCAGCCTGTCCTCGCGGTTGAAGCTCATACAAATCTCGGGTACGGAGGCGCCGTAAATCTCGCAATCCGCTGCATAAAAAATCAAGCCGGGTGGCGCGGCTTGTGGATTTTGAACCCGGATACATTCCCGGAACCCACAGCATTGCTTCACGTGGTGACGCATGCCGAACAGGGCAGGTATGGCCTTGTCGGGTCGCGGCTCGTATTCGCCGGCCAAGATCGCGTTCAATTGCGCGGCGGTGGTGAATGGCATTGGCTGACCGGGCGCGCCGTGAACATCGGCTACGGAGACCGCGCGGACGCGGCGGCCGGTGGCGCAGAGGTGGAGCGCCGCCTCGACTGGATCTCGGGCGCAGCGCTGTACGCGACCCGAGAATACGTGTCATCGGTCGGCGAGATGAACGAGGCATATTTTCTTTATTGTGAAGACGTCGAATGGTCGCTTCGCAGAGGCCGATTCCGTCTGGGGTACGCGCATAATTCGATCGTTCGGCACGCGCATGGCACCACAATCGGCTCATCGTCTCAAAGGAGTCAGCGCTCCAACCTTTCGGTTTATCTGAGTCAACGGAATACATTGCTGTTAACCAGAAACCGTGCGGCACATTTGTACCCGATAGTGGCGATCGTCACGCTTGTGCTGATGCTGGATCTTCTGGTGCGCGGGAATACCCGAGTGTTTCGCGCCGGATGGCGAGGCTGGTGGGCAGGAATATGCGGCCGGACTGGGTTGCCTCCCGCCTGGGTGGCAGCAGGGAATTCGAGCCGAACTGCTGCGCGCAGTCAGAGCGAGAAGCGCTCGGTCTAAAGCTGCACTCACAAACGTGGCCACGTTAGAGCGCCGGTGAACAGGGTGCGGCAGATGCGGCGGCTCAGTTGCAGATGACATTTCCAAAGGTGCCCGCCATTACGTTGCCGCGATAGATGTCGATGTTCCGGGAGCAAACGAAGGCCGTCCCCTTGCTCGGATACATCGGTCCGTAGCCGCCGCTCCAATCGATATAGTTATGGGATATGTTAGCGCCGGACAGGGTGGCGCCGCTGTCCTGCGTCGGAGCGATTACGTACGACGCCGTTTGCGCAGCGCCGGCGCCCGTACCTGGGTTCAGTACGACATTGTGTGTGACGATGGGGTCGATCAGGTTGCTGCCGCATCCGCTGTCCGCGTGAATGGTCATTCCTTGCGCTCCGGCTTGAGCGCCTTCACCGAAAAATTCCGCGGATAGGTTGAATGCAATCTCGACGTTGGCAAAGGTACCGCCGCAGAAATATGCGAAATTCGGGTGCGATCCTGTTTCCATGCCGAAGTTAGTGATCACGTTGTACAGCACCGAAATCGAGCTCGGCGGCGCGGCGAAGTCGATCCCATGCTGGTCGAGTTGGGTGATGTAGTTATACCTGACGAATACCGGGCCTGAGCCGGCGGACCCGATGGCGGCCGACATGCTTTGGCTCGTCGGCCCATTGCCGAGAAAGATGTTGCTCTCGACCTGGAAGGTGCCCGCGAAACCTTTTCCGGCGGCTACCAGATAGGCCCCTTTGCAGGCCGATGCAGTGCCAACGGAGAAGCGGGAATTGGCGATCGTGACCGTGCCAGGCCCGGCCTGCGGCGCGATATAGACGCAGGCTCCCCCATGTCCCGAAAAGTCAATTCCCGAAAGCTGACACGGGGCTGACGTGACCACAACGCGACCGGTCGGCTTGTGCAACGAAGCGCAGGCCGGCAGGGCACCGTCGGCATGAAAGTCGGTCAGCGATACCTCTGAAGGTACGCCTACATGATAATCGACCCCGGCAACGTTCCATGGCGGGCGAACCGGGTAAGGGCTGGGATGAGGCGCCAGCGGCGCCGAAAAGAGGCTCGGGTATTGTGGCGCTCCCGCAGGCGATCCAGCGCAGCCGTCCGGCAATCCATCGGTCGAATGCCCGCAGAAGCGTGCGCCGTCCCCTGGAGAGGCACTTGGTGCCGCGTTTCCAGCAGCAGGCCCGGCGACCGATAAACCAGCCGCTGCGATGGTCAGGGCCGATTTTTTGATCCGCCTCATAAAACCCCGTGACAGGCGGAGCGCCGACGGCATCACATGCATGATGACCGGCTCCAGGGACGGCCAGACCCGCGCCTCATTCAACGGTCACCGATTTCGCGAGATTGCGAGGTTTGTCGATATCGCAGCCTCGCTGCAGCGCAACATGGTAAGCGAGCAGCTGTAAGGGTATGGTGAACAAAATCGGATCAAGATGAGGGTCCGAAGCCGGCACTTCGAATGCCGCCTCAACGCAGACCGGCAAACCGGCGGCATGTGTGAGCGCCAGGACGGGACCGCGGCGGGCGCGAATTTCTTCGATCGTCGATATGTTTTTCCGGAACAAATTATCTTGGGGGATTAGAACCACTGTCGGCGTCTCTGGCGTGATCAGGGCCAAAGGGCCGTGCTTCAATTCGGATGCCGCATAGGCCTCCGCGTGAACGTAGCTGACCTCCTTGAGCTTGAGAGCTCCTTCCTGAGCTACGGCATAACCCGCCGAGCGTCCGACAAAATAGGCGTGTTCGCAATCGAGTAATCGCTCAGCCAATAAAGCGATGTCTGCTTCGCGCTGGATGATTTCGTCGATCTGATCCGGCAACGCCGCGAGCGCTGCGAGCAACCGTTCCCCGTCACTGCTGGAAAGGTCGCGAATACGCCCAAGGTGGATTGCCAGCAGCGCGAAGGCAACTGCCGTGCAGGTGAACGTCTTGGTCGACACGACAGCGATCTCCGGGCCTGCATGCAGGTATATGCCGCTTCCGCATTCGCGCGCGATGCTGCTGCCGATTGCGTTGACGACCCCGATGACCCGACCGCCTTTCCGCTTTATCTCCTGGACCGCCGCAAGGGTATCGAAGGTCTCGCCGGATTGGCTGACGGCGACATACAGAGTGTCTCCTTCGATCACGGGGTTGCGGTAGCGAAACTCGGAGGCCGGCTCTGCATCGGCGGGCAATCGCGCCAGCTGCTCTATCAGTTGGGCGCCGAGCCGACCGGAAAGGTACGCCGAACCGCAACCAAGAATCTTCACTCGCCGTATGTTCAGCATATCTCGTGCGGTCAGCTCGATACCGCCGAGATGCGTCGTACTGTGTCTCGATTCCAACCGACCGCTCAGGGTACGGCGAACGACTTCGGGTTGCTCGGCAATCTCCTTGCGCATGTAATGAGAGAATTCACCCCTCTCCAGCGCTTCGGGCGTCCAGCTGATCGTGGAGGGTGTCTTCACCGTCAGGCCGCCCTCGAGGGTCGACGTCTGAAACCCGTCGGCGTGCAACGTGGCCAGCTCACCATCATCCAGGTAGACGATGTTCCTTGTATGCGGGACAACGGCCGCCGCATCAGACGCGACAAGCATTTCGCGCTCGCCAATGCCGAGCACAACCGGACTGCCGTTGCGCGCTACTACGATGGTATCCGGCCGCCCCGCATCCAGCACGACCAGACCATAGGTTCCGATCACCTGTCTGAGCACCACCCGCACCGCATCCTCCAGCGAGCGCTCTTCGGCTTTGGCAATCAGGTGCGCCAGCACTTCGGTATCGGTATCGGACCGAAAAACAATCCCTTGCGCCGTCAGCCGTGTCCGCAGCGCTGCCGCGTTTTCGATAATCCCGTTATGGACGACGGCGATACGGCCCGTCTGATCGCAATGTGGATGGGCATTTCGGTCGCTCGGCTCGCCGTGCGTCGCCCAGCGCGTATGAGCAATTCCGATGCTTCCTTCGAACGCCTGCGGCAGCCGATCCTGCAGGTCCCGCACACGCCCCTTACATTTTGCCAATCCCAGTTTGCCGGCGTGAACAATGGCCATGCCGGCCGAGTCATAACCGCGATATTCGAGCCGCCGAAGACCCTCGATCAAAATGGGCCCCGCCTCGCGCGTGCCGATGTAGCCGACGATGCCGCACATCTTTGCTACTCCTCACCCAAGCAGTCCGGGTGTCTTCAAATCAACCGCAGTCGCTGCAATATCAGAGGCAGAGGATCGCTAACGAGGTATTGCAGTGACGCTATATCGCGCGATCGCCACCGATGGGGCCACAAGGCGTTTCGAAGTAACGCTTTCGGCAGGCGGACATCGACACCTGCAGGCACCGGGGCCGGCAACTCTGCGTCAGATAGACCGCACGATACGAAGTTGATGCCGGCCAGCATAGATAAATCCATTTTGAAGAAAAACCGAGGATTGCACTCCAAGTAATAAATTTCGTTGTCCGCCGTTAGCCGCATGTCAAAGTTAAAGACCCCCGATAGCTTCAGGTGCCTGACTATTGTGAGGATGTCGGAGTATATCCGCCGATCGTCGAACGTTCGGTAGACGTCGTTCGCTAATCGGTGTGCGACGAAGGCATAGATTTCGCCATCTCTGGCGTAGACGCTGGCACCGATGTCTTCCCCGTCAATGAATTGTTGCGCGAGAACCGGGCGAAAGCGTATTCGTTTTATCCCGTGTCGGAAGTCGTTCGGCAGCAGCAGTACCTGTGCCCGGCTGTTGTCGAACGAAAGTGGTTTTGCAATTACCGGAAGCGCCAGCTTGCCCGCTTCGAGGTCCGCAAGCAGCGATCCGGACTGCGGGTATAGCCATGTCTCCGGACAAGCGATACCGAGCTCACAGCACAAATTCCGAAACCGCCACTTGTCGTTGAGCTCGTCAAATTGCTCTAGCGTCGGCGTCGGAAAACAGCGTGCATCGAGGAGGTCTTTGTTGGCGATAAGCGACCGGGCGCTCGGAGCATCGCCGGCCAGCAGCCAGTCTATACCCAATTCGTGGATATACCAGTTGATCTCCAGAGCCAAATCTTCATTGCGGCCACCGTCGATAATATGGTCGCTAAAGAAAACGCCCTCGCAACAGCGCGAAAACCGGAAGCCCTTGGCGCCGACGTTGCCGAGAACATACACATCGCCGCCCGCTTCATGTGCGCACCGCATGACCCTATACGAGAAGTCGTATATGCATGAAAGCAACAGCATCCGCGGGCGGCGTACTTTGCGTCTCATCGCTATCGGAGCCGTGCGCTGCAACACCGCGGCGGGGGTCTCGCGCGCGACGTCCTGAGCGATTGTTGCTGGGTTAAGCCGCAACTCGGGATGTATCATCTCTTGCCCAATTCATGTTTTTGGCCCGAAGAAGCAGAACGGCGCGCCACCGTGCGACCGCAGTGACATAGATGTACACGACCAGCTGCGGCCACAACTTCGGGGATCTCCAAAGTCTTGCCAATGTTTCATGATTGCGCTGCCCTCTGTTACGCAGGAGTTCGGGAAACCGGCTCTCCAGTTCGTAAGTCCCGTAATGAGCCCGGGTTTTCGTGAGGATCAAGTCCCGAACTTTTCGGGGGGCGAACACTCTGGAATGGACAGTCTGCAGCGTCTCGCGCTCGGTCGCGCCGAACTGCAACCGTACATAGCCATCGTCGGCCGTGACTGTCGGAAACCTGCCAAATCGTCGACGTCCCTTTTCGGAGACGGCGTACACCCCGGAGCCTCCGATCCCCTCGCGCGCCGATGGCAGGAGATTGCGGATTTCAAAGAACGCCCTGACGAACCGCGAGCAGCCTTCGAGCTCTATCTCGGCCCTTGGTGCGACCGCCAACACATCGCCCTGATCAAGGCGCGCGGCGAGCATTCGAATCTGGCGTAAAGAAATGACGATATCGGCATCGATGTAAAATCGTGGAAAACCGCGAGCCGCATCGTCTCCGATGTTTAGGGCATGGCTTTTACCCCGCCGATCCGTCTCGATGACCTGGACCGGATATCCAAAGCTGCGTGCAATCCCAGCAGTATCGTCGGTGCAGCCGTTGCAAACGACGATTGTTTCCAACTCGCCCGGCAACGCGCCGCTCGTAACCGCCATCAGGAGGCGGCGGATTACGGCGCTCTCGTTGTGCGCCGGGATTATTATAGAGAGCAAGGGTCCGGACCTGGTCAAACGTGCATCAGCGATAACAAATTGGCCGCTGCGAGGCTGATTGCCGAACCCGATGCCGATTGGGAGGGTTTTTTTGCGGATGCCGTTCCGAGCGATCGTGACGCGGGCTTTGCCGCTCTTAGTCGCTCGATATACTGGGAAAGCGCGGCCGCCGTCGTTTCCGCGTGATCGGTCAACATGGTCAGGTGGTCGCCCAACAGCCGGCAAGTCTCGATTTCACCGACGAACCGTTTCCACACCATGGCTGGTTGGCGCGGCTCCAACAGCGCGATCTTGGAGGCTTGAAAAAACAGGATCCGGCCGTCGTAGCACCCCGGGCGATAACGGCTGGCGGCGCGTTCGGTAGCCGCGTAGACCCGCCGCAAGTTGGGGGCCACGTCTTCCAAAGAATCCTGGGTGGCCCGCGCAATGGCGGCGCGCGATACGTACTGCAGCAGACCGCGGCACCGTTCGCCAAGATAGTGCGCCATCTCGGAGGCCCGGCGCATCCTGAGTTCTCCAGCCGCCCGAAGAAGACCGCTGGCAAGAACGTTCACATGACATCTCAGAGACCACGACCGCTCGTTCGGATATGAATCGAGCAGCAGCAGGAGCGGAACGTCGTGCCCGGCCGCGGCGAGGCGCCGCGCTATCTCGAAAGCAACGACTCCGCCTAGAGAATAACCCGTCAGGAAATAGGGGCCCTGGCGGCGGACAGAGAGTATATGCTCGATGCAATGTTCCGCCATTGCCTCGATTGTCTCGAGCGGAGCTTCGACACCATCGCTGCCCTTGGGTTTTATCGCATAAACCGGAATAGGTTCCGAAATTTTCGATACCACCTGGCCAAGCTGAAGAGCGCTGCCCGGCGCGCCCGGAATAACAAACAGGGGAGGGCCCTCTTCGCCGGACTTCATCGTGATTAGCGCCGACGGAGCCTCTGGTTTCAGTTCCGCGTCCAGGATCCGCGCCATGTTCTCGATGGTCGGAGTCTCGAAGATCAAATCAGGCGGCAATTCAGCCCCAAATTTTGCCTCGATTTCTGCGAAGAGCTGCGTCGCCAGTAGCGAGTCCCCGCCAAGATCGAAGAAGTTCGCGTCGGGCTCCAAATCGGACCGTCCGAGTACACCTTCCCAGATTTCGGTCAATAGGACGGCAGTATCGCGGGCCGTGTCGGAACGGTCGAATGCCGCGCTCGAATTGGCAGTCCGGCAATCAGGAAAGGCATGCATAAAAGATCACTCCCCTTTTCGGTCGGCGCGAAGCATGACTTCGACGACGTCGCCCGGGAGTAGCGATGCATCCTCCCCTCCGCTTATTTGACTAGCGATGTCGTTGGTTTTCCGGAAAATAATAATCGAAGGCTTTATGCCGGCTTGGCGCATAGCGTGCGGGTTACCTTGTACGCCGCTTGCCGCCAGCTTTTCGCCGACCGACTGAAGCCGATTGCGTACGGTCGTCAATTTGATGTTTGCATCTTCGAGTTCCCGGACAAACGTGAGATGACGGTCGTCCTCCAGTTTGTCCAATTTCCGAGCGAGCTCTTCTCGCTCCTTCTTCATTTGTGCCACCTGAACGCTCGTTTGAAGCAGCTGGTTTCTCGCTGCAAATACGTCCCGCCGTGAACTTGCCAACCGCTCCATGTTTGCCCAGCCTTTATCGAACAGCGTACGTATCTTGGTCATGTCGCTGACGCTGAGCTCGATCTCGCTCTTGGTTCGTTGTTCTTGTTCGCCGCCGAAAGAGAGACGGTTGTCGGCATCGGCGATTGCCTTCGTGAGATACTGGCGCTCCTTTGCGAAGTCGGCCTCGGCGCCGGCTAGCTGGTCGGTCTCCGATCGTGCGATCTGGCTCAACAGATCCGCGGAAACGGGTGTCCCGCTGAGCTGGACGAGAAGCTTCTCGTAAAAGCGCGATGCAGTTCCTTGCGATGCGGGCACTTCGAGCAGACGACCCGAGCCGGCGGCGGCGAGCTGCGGGCTACGGCTGCTTGGGCTCGGCGTGAGCCCGGCCTTGAGCCGTTCGACATGAGCTTGCTCGCGGGCGTATTCGACCCAAAGCCCGGCGTACTCGGTTCGCAGATCAGCGGGATCGGTGCCGGTCTTGCCCCGCGACACATCGTACCCGCCCGCCAACGAGATCAGTTGACGCGCTGTCAAACCCGGTCGATAGGGCTGCTCCCCCGAATGTACGACATCGCCGCTGATGTAAACCGGACGATATTCCGCCAGTTCGACAACGATCTCGTTTGGGGTTATGCGGCCAAGCGAACTTCGCCCAGGGGTGGCGGTTTGCCCGAGGACCTCCTCCACCAGGCGCTTCTGTAGCTGGACCCGCAATTCGGGCACGGTGAGGCCGGCGACGCGGGTTTCCCCGATCAGCGGAAAGGAGACCTCCCCGTCCATGTTTACTTTTGCGTGGGTTCGCAACTCGGGGATGCCGAAAATCGAGATATCGACGACATCGCCAACGCTGAGGCGGTACTCCGCCCTTGCGCCCGATATCGAAGCCGCGGCCAAAAATACCACGGCAACGGCTCCCCAAACCTGGGCACTGACACCGTTTCGCATTTGGAAGTTCATGGCTTTGTGACCCCCGGATTACAGCGAATGCGAGCGGCGGCGCGCCGGTTGTCGGGTTCTTGCTCGTCGATGAAAGCGCGAATCGCGTCGAGCAGATGCCGCGGTGCTACGCGTGCTATTGGATCGGTCGGCTGGACAAGATCGGCGTTGTCCAGCTTCTCAAAGAGATCTTCATCATTAAATGCGACGCCGACCCGGCCGTCGCGGCGGAAATGTTCGGCCGTCGCAATCTGATGGTCATTGCGAGTTTCGGCCAAATCACCGCGGCGGGGCATCACGATTATCGGTTTACCCAGTTCTAGGGCGGTGATAATCGATCCCATTCCGGCGTGAGCGATGATCACCGCGGCGCTCTCGGCCCGCCGTCGGAACTCCCCGGGCTCCAAAAATCGCGTGCCCTTGATGTTCTTAGGGCGATAGGCCGTCGGTCCCATTTGTGCGAACACATCCGTTTTGTGTCGCTGGCCGGCCCATCGGTCGACGGCGCGAACGAGGCGATCGAATGGCATTTGCGCGCCCACCGTGACAAACATCATAGCACGGCCCCGGCGTAATGCGGGCCCTCGGAGCGGGCAAGGTGAGGCCATTGCGTCAGCCAGAGATCGGCATAACGACCGACCTTCGCCCCCGACAACGACAATCGTTCGATATTGGCCATGCTATCCACCCATACCGTTCGGGCACCAATCATGCGTCCGATAACGAGGGCGATGTATCCCGGCGCGGCACCGGTGGAGATGACGATGTCAGGTCTTTCGCGACAGATGAGCCAAGCGAGCCTGACGACCATCAGGATCAACCCGGCCTTGTTCCATCGGGTGGCGTCGTTGATCGTGAAAAATTTTTGTCCAGGAACCTGAGATGCGTACGACCAATCGACGGTAACAAAGCTAAGTTGGTGGCCCGACAGCGCCGGTGTCAGGCGCAGCAATTGCACCCAATGCCCGCCGCCCGAAGCGACAGCCATAATCCTCTTGCGCCTGGTATTTGCCGCCATGTCAGCATACGTCCCCAAGTGGCCTGACCCGAAATCCCTCTCTTTTGGCGCGCTCCAATATCTGTATCGAGGCCTCGAGGACGAACGCATTGCGCTCTGCAGAACGATGTCCGTCGTGCATCAGAACGACACCGCCGCCTTCGTGAACGACGCGCTCCGCCAGTTCGTGCGCCGGCGGCAGCATATTGAAGGTGTCACCGGAATCGATTGTCCACCAGGACACAGCAGCACCGCGCCGGCGGATGGCCGCATAGGTTGGCAACGTCATCTTTCCATAAGGTGGCCGGAACATCTCGTTGGGGCGAATCCACCGCGCCAAACTGCGATATCCGGCTTCGATGTCGCGGATAGCCCGCCAGGGTGGCACGAACCAGGCGTTCAGGTGACGCTGCGAGTGGCAGCCGATCTGATGTCCCGCCGAGGCCACACGGTCCACGATCTCCGGATGGTTCGCTGCGTGCTCGCCAAGCATGAAGAACGTGGCCTTCGCATTGTACGACGCCAGGAGGCGGAGGAGGGGCGGCGTAACGCTGATGCTCGGACCATCGTCATAAGTCAGGACAATCGTCCGCTCGCGTGCCAAGCGGCTCCGCAGCTCACGTATAGATGACCGCTTCCAAAGCCATGGCGCGAAGTAAAGTGCGGCAAGCGCGAGGCTGACCGTCGCGGCGGTTGCTAAGATCGGCATCGCTCACCCGGCCGCGGATGCCACAGGCTGACGAACCGGAACGGATCGCCGAACGAGTTGCTTGGACAGGTGGGCTACGAGGCGTGGTGCGGCAAAATGCGTCCCGTGAACGAAGCGAAGCAGCGGACCAAAACTGTTGGCTGCCGTGAGCCCGGCGAAGTAGAGGCCGGCTGATGCTTCAAAATTCGGGGACAGAATTGGGGCGTGCTCGACCATCGCGATGCGCGCTCGTAGGCGATCGTCGAGAAACGAGAGCTGGCGAAGGTCGACCTTATATCCGGTCGCGGCAACCAGATGATCCGTTTCGATCGTTTCATCAGTGCCGTTCGGCCCGGAAATACGCAGATGGAGCCGATCTTTGCGCCGCTCGGCGTGTTCGATCGTCGCGCCAAGCTTGAGGCTCACACGTTCCATAATTTTCTCTCTAAGCCAGGAGCTGCCGAGCGGCCCGAGGACCGTCCGCACTTTCCGCAGCCGCCACTGCTCGGGCATTAGATGGAACAGGTTCGGCCAATCCGCGTACAACCGAAGGTCCCAGCCCGGACCTATGGGGGAATCGGGGCGATACAGGCGCTTAAGGATGTTTCGGTTGGGGGAGAGCGGGGTGATAAACGCGAGCGAGTTGCTGCGAGCCAGAAGCGTTACCTGCGTCCCTTGGTCGTAGAGTTCTGCCGCAAGGTCCAGAGCGGACGCGCCAGCGCCCAGGATGACTACGTTCTTTCCCTGCAGGCTGTCGAGCGATCCCCAGTCGCTCGAATGTGAAACGAGATGTGCCGGAAAATGCGAGAGCCGTGTCGGTGTGTACTTGAAGGGCAGATTACCGATTGCGAGGACGACGCGGCGTGCCGTAACCAGTTCACCGTCGTCAAAACGGAGATGGTAGGCGCCGTGCTCGGCTCGGAGCGCGACTAGTCTACGAGGCTCAACTCCGGGCACGAGGCGGTTTTGGAATTCAAGGCCGTATGCCGCAAAGGTTTCGCGCGGGACGGGAAGCTGCGTGTCGTCGTATGGGAGGCCGTGGCGCGCGGCGAAGTGCTCCAGCCGGTAACCGGCGCCGGGCGCAGAGATGGATGATGCACATCCCGCGGACTTCAGTAGCATCTGCGGGGGCATGTGGCGTTCCCACAACATCATCGGTTCGCCGAACACCCGAAAATCTATGCCGCCGCCCGCGAGATGAGCTGCAACTGCCAACCCGTACGGGCCGGCGCCAATCACTGCAACATCCAACATGAAACCGGTTTCTCCCTGTACCCGCGGCCGGAATTTCCGTATGGCGGCCGGTGACCGGTTCTCAAACAGCAACGAGCGTGCCAACAGCCTCAAGGTTGGGCGTCCCGGCCTCCAGCAGGGTTTATCTCGCCGAATTGCTGGCCTTAGTGTCGGTTGACCACGTCAGTTCCGGCCCAAAGGGCATCCTTTCCGTCCAGAGTGTTCGGTATTTTTTACGGCCGCGTCTGGTGAATTTTACACGTCGTATGCGCGGGTTTACACGTGACAACGCGGTTTTACACATCTTGCCGTAACACGGCAGCCCAATCGCGCTAATATGTTGATGCACAACGCTTGGCATTTGATGTGCTCTGAGTAGTCCCGTTCCGAAATCGGAACGTCGGACCACCTACCGGGGCAAATCGTGACGAGCGTCGAGAGCACTTTTAAAACGGATGATGCGGCAGATCCGGCTGCGATTCAGAAGGCCGAAACCATCCCGGTTTTGGCCTATGGTCGCGAGGGCGCCCAGCCAAGCGGCGTTCGAAACTCCTTCCGACGTTCTCTTCCGGCACGCCCGGTCTTGGACGCGTTGCGGTTTCTAGATGCGCTCACCATAGGGTTAAGCGGTGTCGTAGGATTTCAGCTCTCCGGGGCCGATACCGGCCATTCGAATGCGACGCTGCTTGCGATCGCACTGGTCGCGGGTTCCGTGCTCGTCCTCTCGGTTGCCGGCGACTACGCGGCGGCCCGCCGGGCTCTATCGCGTGCGGGGTTTGCCAGACTGCTTAGCGGGGTCACCATTGCGATCTGCCTGGTCGCTGTGTGCCTCTTCGTCGCCGGAGAGTGGCATGCGTCCGTGAGCTGGTGGCTGCTGGCCTGGCTGACGGTCTCATTCGGTGGCCTCGCCTCGACGCGTCTCCTGCTTTGGGCGGCTGTTCGACGCTCGAAATATTTCGGGAAGTTTGGACGGCGCATTGCGGTCTTCGGAGCCGGGCCGGAGGGAAGCCGCGTCGTACATCATCTCCTTCAGGAGAAGAGCGAAGAGTGCCAATTAATCGCAGTCGTCGATGATAAGCCGCGGATCGCGGACCAGATCGAAGGCGTGCCCGTGTTTGGGGGCGTTCGCTCGCTCAGCGGCATCATCGAAGAGTTGCGCTGCGACGAGTTGATCATCGCGTTGCCATGGTCAGCCTTGCATCGCAGTAAAGAGCTGTGTGAGGCCATACAGCACCTCCCGCTCCGTATTCGACTTGCGGCACTGGACGCAAGCGGCGTCAGCGGCGCGGAGATGCCCTTGGTCGATGTCCTCGAACCCCCGCTGAGCGAATGGCAACTCGTCCGGAAGCGGTTGTTCGACCTGATCGCCGCATCTGCCTTGTTGGTTTTTCTGCTACCGGTTCTGGCAGCGATAGCACTCGCCATCAAGATCGACAGCCCCGGCCCGGTTCTCTTTCGGCAGCGCCGCGAAGGCATGGCCAACAAGGCGATCAGCGTTTTCAAGTTTCGCACGATGTACCACGATCAAAGCGATCCAACGTGCCGCCAGCAATCATCGGCAACGGATCCGCGCGTCACTCGGGTAGGGCAGTTCTTGCGGCGCACCGGGCTCGACGAATTGCCGCAGCTCCTAAATGTCGTGTCGGGAGAAATGTCGCTCGTCGGTCCGCGGCCACACGCCATTGCGATGCGCACCGCGGGGTATAGTAGCGCCGAACTGATACCCGCCTATGGACGGCGTCAGACCATGCGGCCCGGGATCACGGGCTGGGCGCAGATTCACGGGAGCCGAGGCCCGGTCGAAACCCCGGAGATGTTACGGGAACGGGTGGCATACGATCTTCATTACATCGATAACTGGTCGGACGTGGTTGATTTGAAGATCATTGCTATTACTGTACTCCATTTGGTTCGAGATCTGCGCAAACGCGATCGGCTGGCAAGCACCCCGCCATTGGGGGGCAGCCGACGGAGCGAAAGCCGTCGTACGGTAGTTCAAACCCGGTTTGTAGAGACGCGGGACACGGCGATGGCCGGGTCGCGGCTGCGAGGTGTTACTTCCAGTCGGGCCGGTGCCGATGACTGACGCCCGCGAGTTCGTCCACAGCGCTGGTGTGATGCCGAGACTGGACACGTCAATGGCGGTAGACGGTAACGGCTCCGAGAGCGAAGGCGTCGATCTCCGGTTCCTGATCGGCATCGTTCAGCGGCACTGGAAATCTATTAGCGCGGTGTTCCTGGCTTTGCTCGGCTGTTTGTATGTCGGGATGATGTTCGTTCGCCCGCTTTATAAGTCGACGGCGGAGATCCTTGTCTTCGACCCTCGCGTCCAGATGGGAGATCCGGGTCAGCGGCCATCAAGCTTCGAGATCGATAATGCGGCGATGAGCAGCGACGTCGCGTTTCTGCAGTCGAAGGCACTGGCGCTGCGCGTCGCAGCCGATCTGCAGCTGGACCAGGACACGGAATTCCATAAAGATTCATCCGGCGAGCGGCGAGGTGTCGCCGGCTCCGACCGGGCAGGAAGCGAGCCGCTGCTCGGTCGCCTCGATGCCAGCGATGCGCTCGACCAGGCAGCAGAGCAGCTACGAAAGAGGATACAAGTTGAGCGGGTTCAACTCTCGTACGTGCTGACGGTTTCCGTCACCTCGGAGGATCCGGTCAAGGCTCGGCGCCTTACCGAAGCCGTTGCCAATGCATTTCTGCGAGAGCACCAAGAAATCCGCAACGAAGCAATGCAGAAAGCGCTGGAGTGGTGGACGAACCGGGTGCTCGAGTTGCGCGCCCGCGTTGCCGATACCGAAGCCGAAATCGAGAAAATTAAAACGGAGAACGGGCTAAGCGACAGCGGTATGACCCCTGCGCTCCAAAAATTGGCGGCTCTCAAGGCCGATTCGCAGGCGTATATCAAGCTCCGCGAACTGGAGCCCGTTGCTCAATCGAACCGAAAATTCTATGAAGCTGCGCTTGCACAACTCGATTCGGTCAGTCAGCGCCTCAGTTTGCAGGGATTGAATGGGCGGCTGATCACGCCGGCGTCATTTCCGGACGGGCCGAGCTACCCCAGGCGAAGCATCGTCTATGGCATCGGTGGTCTGCTGGCATTGGGCGTGGCCCTGGGCTTAGCGTTTCTCCGCGAATTCCTGAATAGCGGGATCAAGACGGCCGCGGCGCTCGAGCGCGTCGCCGGTTATCCCGTTATCGGCATGTTGCCTCTCGTCAGCCGGGGAAACGGCCCACTTGGGCGAACCGTGCCCCCCGAGCATATGTCCGAGCCGTCTGACTTCCATTTGCGGGAAGCGGTGCGGGCGATGCGGGCGGTGCTACGTCTCTCCGACCCGGAGGACCCCGGCAAGGTGGTGTTGGTGACGTCCGGGCTGCCGGGTGAAGGCAAGTCGACGGTCGCAATGCTCCTTGCGGCCTCATGCGGCCGCTCCGGCGAAAGAGCTTTGCTTATCGACTGCGACAGTCGCCTCAAATCGGTTTCTCGGGAGTTCGGCTTGTATCGGGCGGGCTGGAGTGAGGTGTTGACCGGTAAAATTGCCCTCGCCGACGCAATCCTAACTGACACGAATATCGGGTTTTCCGTCCTTCCGGTCGGCAACATGACCGAGCATTGCGAGGCACTGCTTGGCAGACCGATGCAACAACTGCTGACCGTGCTGAGACAAGGGTACGACCTCGTCATAATCGATACCGGACCACTGCTTGGCAGCGTCGAACCTTTGATCCTTGCCGATCGCGCAGACAAGGTTCTGCTCGTTGTCGCGTGGGATTGCACGCCGCAGGCGACCGTCTCCGAGGCGCTTAGAACGGCCCGGTTCCACACTAACCGCATCTGCGGGATTGTGCTGAACAAGGTCGACTATAAGCGCCTCCATACATACGACTACGCTGCCGGATATCACTACGGTGCTGTTTATGAAAAACCTTATCGCTCCTGAACCGACGCGCCCGATGGAAAGCGGGCTCACACCAGTGCCGTGGGGGCAGCGTGTCATGAACGGGAAGAGGAGGCGCCAGCGCTTTGACAGCGAGCTGAAGGCCAAGGTGGCGCTGGAAGCGTTGCGTAAAGAAGCAAGAGTGGTGGACCTGGCGCTTAAATACCGGGTCCACCCAACCCAAATCTATTCCTGGATGAAACAGTTGGTTAGGGGCGCCGCCCAGGTATTTCCAACTTCCGAAGGGCGAAGCAGCATCAGAGACGACGAACTGCGCGAGCTGTATGCCAAAATCGGGCAGCTGATGGTGCAGCGCGACGTCTCTGCACCGCGGCGGCGGCGGAAGCCGAGCCCGACCGACTAGCGGGTCTGCTTTATTCCGATGCGCGCACGCGCAACCTTGTTGGGCGCTCTACCTGGACCCGGCCCGGCGACGCCGATAGGTTCAAACCGTCGATTGCCGTGCGAACACGAGATCGGGGCAACCCGGCGCGGCGCACCTCCGATTTTCGGCCGCGCCCCGACACGGCAATCGGTGTCTATACCTTCGGTATTACCCACCGGCGATCGGACGGCGGCAGCTCTTCCGGGGGCGCTTTATTTAGTGCTGGTCGCGACGTTTCTTCCCGAAGCGCTGTCATTCTACATAGCGGGATTGCGGCTCACGGTGATCCGGCTCATTTTTCTTGCCTTCACGCCGTTTCTCGCGTTCCGGTTGCTCCAGCAGGTCGCGGCTGGTCGGTACCGTTTTGTTCCGTCCGATATTGTCGTTCCATTAACCGGCGTGTGGATGTTTCTTGCACCCGCTGCCAGCCAGGATCTCCAAGCAGCGCTGGCTCACAGCGGGCCGGTTGTGCTTGAGTTCTGCGGCGCATACTGGACAATGCGTCTACTGCTCACGAGACACGGGGAAGCTATAACCGCTACGAGTTTTCTGTGCGGAGTGATCGCCGTCGTAGCCGTCCTCGGGATTTTGGACCCGTTACTCGATCAATATTTTGTCCATTATTGGTCCAACACACTCACGGGGTATGGCAAACCGCTTCCCCGTGGGCTCGAGCGCCGGCTCGGACTGTTGCGAGGCATGGGGCCGCTTGAGCACCCGATCCTGTTCGGCACCGCGTGCAGCGTAGGTTTGTTGTTGGCCGCCTTCACGGCCGTAAAGACGCGGAGGCTGAAGCTCCTGATCTGTGGCGCGGGAGTTTTTTTCTCCTTCTCTGCCGCACCGATCATGGGCGCGATTTTGGGATGCGGCTTGCTTCTATATGACAGGGTCCTGGTTGGTATAGGGTGCCGCTGGCGCGCCCTGTCATCACTGCTGGGCGGTGGAGCGGCGCTTCTGTTTCTTCTGCACAGCGCCCCGTTCGGCTTCATCCTTCGCCACCTGGTGCTGTTCGATCAAGGGTCCGGCTACGATCGGCTTCTGCAGTGGCAGGTGACGGGCGGCTTCCTTCTGCAGTTTTCGCCGTGGTTTGGCTTGGGCTTCGAGCCCATCCCAGACCATTTGCGGTTCCAGATGTTCTCGATGTCTGGATCGATCGATGCGCTGTGGCTCAACATGGCGCTGTATTGCGGGATCCCCGGTTCCATTCTGATCGGCCTATCCGTCATCACGTCGATGTGTCTGTCGACGCGAAGCCGGGGCGTTCGCTTGCAGCCTGATGAAGCCAGGCTCGGGACAGCGATCAGCGTTGTATTGTGCGCGATGATTTTCGTCGGATTCACGACGCATTTTTGGGGGATCGATTGGGTTCTGTTCGCGCTGCTGATGGGGATGCGGGCTCATCTCTCCGCATTCGGCCGGAGTACCGCCACCGCCGTTTTGAGAGTCTCGAACAATGCGAATGTTCAAATGCCGCTCCGTAGCAGCAGCGACTTGGTACCGTTGGGGGTACGAACCGCGCGAGGCTTGGTAGTTTGAGCGAATGCTTCGCCACCGAGGAGAACCGGAATGACATATGCCCCGATTATGCTGGCGCAGCCCCGCAATACCGCGGTGGACGGCTTCCCGGAGCTGCTTCCGTATGCGCGGCTCGATGAAATCGCCGCCACAAAGGCCGTTGAGTATGCGGCGGCGCGGCCGTACCCGCACACGGTTATCGACGGACTGTTCGATGCATGGATACTCGATGCGGTTCTTACCGAGTTTCCCAGCCCGAGAGACAAGAATTGGACCCTTCACGATGTACCGGAGGAAATAAAGCTGCAATCGAAGTCCGAGAGAGATATCCCGAGCTTCACACGGCATTTCCTCTATGCATTGAATTCCTCATATTTTTTGCGGTTTCTTGAGAAGCTTACCGGCATTGAGAATCTAATCGGCGATCCGCATTTCGAAGGTGGCGGCCTGCACCAGATCGTCCGTGGCGGTAAACTGGCGATCCACGCCGATTTCAATAAACATACCGATTTCGGATTGCATCGACGGCTCAACATGCTCGTATATCTTAACAAGGATTGGAAAGAGGAATATGGCGGCGACTTCGAACTTTGGGATCGCGGGATGCGAAATATACATAATAAGATTGCCCCATTGTTCAATAGAGTTGTTATCTTCACTACCTCTGAACATTCCTACCACGGGCATCCCGACCCGCTGCGGTGCCCGCAGGGAATGACAAGGAAGTCTCTCGCGCTCTATTATTACACCAATGATGAGCAATCGAAGGGGCAATTGGCCGACCGGCATACGACGTTGTTTCAGGCGAGGCCGGGCGAACGCTTCAGGTTCGGGCCAAAACACTTAATGCGTGACCTGGCGCCCCCGCTGCTGTGGCGTTTGGCGTCGCGGGCATTTGGGGCTTCGCAATAATCGACGCTTTTTCGTGACGCAGAATGTCGTGGCCCCGCTGCGCACGGCCGGGCGGAGCCGCGCTTTCGCCGGCGGCGAATTTCGGAGTGGCCGAGCCCCAGATGCAACGGCGGTTCCAGATGCAACGGCGGTTCCAGATGCAACGGCGGTTAACGAGGTGAAAAAGGTACAGTGAGCGTAATTGCATTGGTGTCCCTCAGACGCGCAGCGGGGCGGTTTTCTGCAGCCTCGATCGCACCGATAGCCGATTTTTCGGTCCGGTTCGTGCGCACGGTGGTTCTCAGCCATTTATTGCTGCCGCACGAGTTAGGGGCGGCAATCGCGATGAGCATCGTGTTTACGACCTTCCAGGTGTTGGGCGATGTGGGGATCGATCGCTTCGTCATGTTGCACACCGGCGATGCGGCCGCGCAAGCGGTGGCGGCCTGCAACCGGATTAGTAAGATCAGGGGTATCGTGCTCGCGGCACTGACGTTCGTGCTCGCGCCGTGGATAGCGGAACTCGCCGGCGCCCCAGAATCGGTCAGCGCGGTGCGATGGCTCGCGATCGTCCCGCTGTTCTTTGCGTTTAAGAATTGGGGAACGACCCAGATCCAAACAGAGGGGCGGTTC
>JADMIO011614213.1_pt1 | contig 35767 bp, 68 predicted proteins | sample 8958161 | NCBI WGS metagenome assembly JADMIO01 (sample SAMN16585339, study PRJNA669376) | soil metagenome | isolation source: Crop rotation soil | place: USA: Cullars Rotation, Alabama | collected 2011
GGGGCGGGCGGGGCGGGCGGGGCTCGCCCAAGCGCACCACAGACGCCATCAGCCGGAGGCGCCGACTCAGGTCGTCAGATGATCATCGTCTATTCCGACGCATTCGCCGAGGACAGCGCGCGTAAGCGTCAGCTCCAGGCAAAGCGCATGGTCGCTGCAGCGCTCGGCGGCAGCGGGGCGGTGGACGAGTGACCTTCGGAGGCCGACTCGAGGCGTTCTTCACCGTGCCGTCGGCGGTGACCATCGCGGCCAAGAACGGATCCGGCGGACCCACGTCCGTCTCGCTCACCGCGGGCTCGTACACCCCAACGACGTACCTGGCGCATGTGGTCACTCGGCTCAATGCCGTGATGGGTGCGTCCGATTGGAGCGGCTCTCTGTCGACCGGGACCAGCGGCACGGGGTTCGTGACGCTGACGAATCCCGATGTGGGCTGGACGATCACGTGGACGACGCCCGAGGCGGGGACAGCGCTGGGGTTCGCCGGCAACATTGGCGCGACCACCGGCGCTGCTGTCGGGACGAGGAACGCGCGCGGTCTGTTTCTCCCCGACTGCCCGCTCTACACGGTGGCGCACCCGGCGAGCGCGCCTGAGTTCAGCGACATGCGCTCCACGGAAAGCCCTACCGGCGAGGTCATCAGCCTCGTGGGCTCGTATCGCTACGAGCACTCTGGCTTGCGCTACTCGCACGTGCCGGTCGCCAAGTGCGTCGAGTATGCCGCGACGACGACGTACGCGAGTTGGGAGCAGTGGATCAAGGACACCCAGACCGGGCGCGGTCACACATGGTTCAGTATCGGCTCGGCGTTCCAGGTCTATTGGGACAGTGCCGGGACCGACACGCTGCTCGGTATCGCGATGAACTCCGGCGCCGGCCCGACGTACGGCTGGAAAGCCTCGCCGCCACTCAAGGACTTCAGCCCCAAGCGGGTCGACCAAGCGTGGAACGGGATGTGGTCGATTGAGATCCCTCGGCTCGTGAGTGCCGGCTGATGGGCACCACCAAGACAGCGCTCGAAGCCGGTTCGACCGAGCTCGTCTACGTGGTGGCGATCGAGGGCTACAACACGCTCCTCACGAACGCATCCACGGCTGCGTCCCTGACAGCATGGACGCTCACGGACTGGACGGGCGTGTACGCAAGCGCGCTTGGTGGGCTGTTTGTGCAGCTCGATCTCGAGCAGTCAATCGATCCATGGGACGCGTTCAAGTCGACCGGCGGAGATTGCACGCTGACTGTCGTCGCAGACGCGGCGGACACGTTCGGAATCGCGGTGAACAAGAAAGCCTCGGGTGCGGAGACGTACTTGACGGAGACCGCGGATCGCGACGACGGGACCATCACCGTCAAGTCGACGTCCGGTTTCGACTCTTCCGGGTTCGCGTTCATCGGCACCGAGTGCTTTCAGTATTCTGGCGTGACCGCGACGACGTTCACCGGCTGCACGCGTGGCGTGTACTCTCCGTTCGGCAACGGGCAGGGCTCGAATAAGTTCGCCGAGCATCATCGCGTTGGATCGTCGGACAGCGGCATCAAGCTCCAGCCGGTGGTCTCGAGTCAGCCACGCGTCTGGATCGGCAAGCGGGTCGGCGTCTGGATGCATCGCGTGGTGGGGGGCGTTCTCGACGTCAAGACCGAGGCCGAGTGCGTTTTCGCTGGTCGCATCGTGGAGATCCGCGACGACCCCGCGAGCGCGAGCACGGTCGTCGTGCTCAAGCACGACATGGAGTACTTGAAGGTTGTGACCCTCGGACGAGACATGTGGCGGGGCGAGTTGCTGCCGGGGGTTCATCTTCGGGACAACGACACGTTCGAGCTCGAGGACGGGATCGGCGACTTCGGGAATTTCGTCCTTGGTGGCAGCACTGCGAATCCGCTCGTGGTCACAACCGGGGCATCAGGCGCCAACGAGATGGAGCCTGGTTATTACACGCATGACGAGATCTACTCGGCGCTGAACACATGGCTCACGAGCGAGCTTGCAGCGACGCGTATCACCGGCACGTACCTGACTGGCATTGCACCGAACGGGAATGGCGAGCTCAAGGCGTTTATCGACTACACGCCGCCAGCCGTTGCCGGCACCGTTCGATACACGTTCCACCTGCGGATGCGAGCGCACATTGCAAAGTATCTGGGATGGTCCACGGACGAATCCCCCGAAGAGCCGTTCACGGTCTCTGGTGCGGCGAATGATGGCGTCACGATCACGCGCGTCGCCCCCGGTTTTCCGCTTGCCACAGTGATTGTCGGCGGCGGGCAGTACCTGCAGGCTCTGGTCATCAACGAGACCGGAACATTCGTTTCGCAAACGGACAATCTCCCAAGCGCGTGCATCATCGATCCGCAGGCGGCGGTCGACGGAATCACGGAGTGGGGCATCTTCCTCATCGACAACAAGTTTGCGGTGTTCGCCGCCCGCGATGGAGATGAGCTCAAGTACATCCGCAAGACGGGCACGGACTACGGAGGCTCTGACTCAGCGAACCTGATCGGCTTCGCTGCGCCATCGACCGGCGAGACGGTCGAGATTCGTCAGATCTTCGTTTTTCAGGACACGTTCGCGAGCCTGCTCAAGAAGGTGATTTTCTCGACGGGGGCGAGCACGTACAACCATCCGACATGGGACACGCTTGGTTACTCACTGAGCCTCGGCATCCCTGGTTGTTTGCTCGGCAGGATCGAGGACTCGATCGACGAGTTGCCTGGGGCCACGCAGTCGATCGTAATGATCATCGACAAGCCGACGAAGTTCATCGACCTGTTTGCGGGTGACCTTTTGCTGCGTCGTGCGTTCGTTCGATGGGTGAGCGGCTCGGGCCTGGACGCAAGCAGTGGCGGAGGCTACGAGTTCAAGACCTGGCTTACTCCAACCGCTGGCGCGGCAGTGGCAGCGCTCACCGAATCGAACAAGATGGCGCCGTCGGGGAACCAGGACCCCCCGTTTTCGGCGTGTGTCGAAACCGACGAGTGGCAGGTGCCGATCGTCAAGATCGACTACAACCGCGACATCACCGCAGCTAGCGGCGCTGACGCGTATCGCTCGTCGATCACGTTCGAGGATCGCGTTGCCGTTGACGACTCCGGTGGCGAGGGTCGCATCAAGACGATCAAGGCGCGCAACATCTATCGTCAGTTTGCTGGGGCAGGCGCCGGAGTCGAGGAGCTAGCGCCCGGGTACCTAGCATTCATGCCGGTATTCTCGAGACCGCTGCGCAGGCTGACGCGGTCGATCTCATCGCGCGAGTTCACGGTGATATCCGTGGGCGATGTCGTCACGGTGACAGACGAGCAGGCCCGTGATCCGGTGGCTGGCACCCGAGGCATCTCAACTCGGCCGGCGACCGTAACCAAGGTCCGATACTCGTTCGGCGGCAATGCTACCCCCGGCCAACGCGAACCCGACGCGATGGGCGGTGAGGTCGAACTGTTCTTCATCGACCTCAACCGGCTGACCGCGTACGTCCCCTCCGCTCAGGTCGACGAGACCGCGACCACGGCTGGCTACGTGGCTGGCACCAAGACGTTGACCGTGTACGCGCACAAGTACTCGGAGAGCTCCGAGGCTGTCGACGCGTCGTATTTTCCGGCGACGTACAAGGTCCGCGTGGTCGAGATCGATCCGGCTGACCCGACGTCCCCGCAGGCGTGGAACGACACGGTCGCCTCGCAGACGGGCAACACGATCGTCCTGACCACCGGGCTTGCCGGCTGGGACACGAGCAAGCGCTACCGGGTCACGTGGCAGCCGTACACGAGCTGTGTCGCGGCGCAGCAGGTGTACACGTTCCAGGCGGACGACGCCGACGGATACATCCAGGACACCGGGCAGCCGTTCCAGTACGGCTCGTACGCGGCGGACGCGACGTACACCGTCAACAGTCCCGGGGACGACATCGAGCTCGTGCCGGACGAGTGCTACGGCGACGGCAAGCCGAGGGACGTCGGGCATGAGATCGCGCTCATCCGGCTCGCGAACAACCTGATCGATTTCAAGACCGCGCACCACTGCGCGCAGCTTTCAACGACGGTGCTCACAGGGGCGGGCGCCGAGCCCGGGATATTCAGGCTGGTCTCGGTGACGCCGATCTTTTTGACCCAAGAGATCCTGAGCCACCAGGTCTACCGCACGCTCGAGTGCGCGCCGTGGTTCCGCTCGAGCAGCGGGGTCAGCGCATCGATCCGGGTGACGCTGTCGCGGACGCTGACGTCATCGACAGGGGTGGACAGCGTGGACCGGGGCTCGATCTACCAGGACGCCACGTGGACCACGAGCAGTACGACGTGGCAGACACCTGCACCCGAGGAGCTCAAGCTGAACGTCAAGAATCTCGACGGTATCGCGTGGCTGTACATCGAGTGCACGTCCGAGGCTGAAACGCGCGGGCTGGCGCGGGCTACCGAGACGTATCGGGTGATTGTATGAGCACGATCTCGATCCCGCAGTTCGTACCGGGGCAACTCCAGGCGCTCCAGACCGTGCGCAACGGCAAGTCGCCGGATGCCGGTGTGCAGTCACGCCTCGCTGGAATGCTCAACCAGGCAGCCTCGTGGCGCACCAAAGAGGTGTTCCGCTACGGTTCGAAGATTTCCTCGATCTCCACATCGGCTGGCGTTGGACCGACGACGCGATGGCGATTCAGCTGGAATGCGGGACCGTACGTCAGGTACCTGTTGGCACGCGCGGTCGTGGCGTTGCGCAACGACGACACTGCGCCGGGTAGCTCGTACGCGAACCTCCAGATCAAGAACGGGGCGGGCACGACGATCGGCAACGCCGTGTTCTCCTACGGCGACACTACGAGCTCGCCGACGGACATGCCGAACGAGTGGGGCGTTGTGTCGTCGCTCTTGCGGTCCGCTGGCGGCACGCCGGTGACCATGACGGCGAGCACCGCGTACTACGGCGAGGTCACGGACAACAACGACGCGCGGATCATCAGCATCTCCATCTGGGAGGTGTCGCTTGCGGCCGACACGGACAACGGCTACGCGGAGCAGGGGTTCACGTCGCTGGGTCCCGTCTACGACCTCGACAGGCAGACCCCCGCGACGATCGCACGCTCGATGTGGACCGACGGCGCCGGGCACCTGACGAACGTCACGGCGGACATCGACAGCGCGGCGATCGTCAACTCGACCACGACCGCCAAGAACGTACTCGACACGGCAATCACCACAGTCTCGAGCTCGACGCCGGGTTTCACATTGGACCTGACGTACAAGTCCACGATCGGCCGCTCAGCTGGGGTCGATGTTCCCGTGACGCTCCGGGTGTACGCCGCTCGCACGGTGAGCAACGGGACCATCAAGCTCAAGGATTCGAGCGGCACCACCGTCCTGACCGTGTCGGTGACGGGCACTGCGGCCTGGTACGAGGTCTCGGGCAACCTGCCGGCGACTACGAGCAAGTACGACCTACACCTGACGGCGGGTGCGGCGGGGACGATCACGTTCTACGCGGCGAGTCTGCTGCAACTCGCCTAACCTTTCGCCGCCCCTCCGTGCCGCGGGACGGTCCAGCGTGGTGCCCGATCCGCGCGACCCACGGCAGAGGCGTCCCGGAACGCTCGCGGATCGGGATCAATACCAACCGAAGCACGCGCCCACGCCAACATTCATTGATGACGACGCCACTGGTCGACACGATCGAGGCGAGCTCAACGACGAAGAGTTGTCGCTGGCTCGCGGGAAGCGTCCAACGCACGTCCGGATAGGCAAGGTCGAGAACAAAGTCGACGGCGTCATCGCTGTGACCAACACGATGACGGGCAAGCTCGACACGCTCGTTGAGCTCGCCGCGGCAGCTGCAGTCGAGCGCGAGAAACGTGCTGCCGCCGAGGAACGCGAGCGCGACAAGCGGGCGGCTGCGGAAGCGGTAGAGCGCACGGAAGCCGCCAAAGAGCGAGACAGCAAACGCAAGTACGTCATCGCGCTCATCGGCGCAGTTGCTACTGCGGCGGTCGCGATCATCGCTGCCCTGGTGAGTCACGCATGACCGAACGCGAACAACGCTCCAGGCGCAAGACGGCGCCACTGCCGAAGCCCGACGCCCCGACGGAACCGAGCCTGGCGAAATCCATGGAGGCCGCCGGGTTCGACGTCCCGCATTCCCTCGTTGGTGCGCTCACGGGGCTCGGCAACGAGATCCACGAGCTCAGGCTCGAGATCCGCGAGCAGCGCATCGTGACCGAGCGGCAGACGGTCGTGCTCGAGATGCTCACGCAAGAGCTGTCCGCCCTGAGGCAGCAGCGTGCAGGCGGCGGGAACGGACACGCCAAGGATCTTTCAGACGAATTGGATGAGGAACATGGGCAAACCGACCGGTAATCATCTAGGTAAGCAGTTTGGACGCTGGACGGTACTCGCTCGTGCCGGATCCGTTCGATTTGGCGGAGCAGCATGGCTGTGTCGTTGCTCTTGTGGGCTAGAGCGCATCGTCAGGGCAAAACACCTGTGCAGCGGAAAGTCGTATAGCTGCGGTTGCTACCAACGCGATCAATCACGACAGCGCGGGGCCTGGAAGGCTGGTGCGATGACTGCCGAATACCGGGCTTGGCGCGATCTGCGTCGCCGATGTCAATCGCCGAACCATCCGCTGTTCCCCAGCTATGGAGGCAGAGGAATTACGGTCTGCGCGAGATGGGCGTCCTTCGAGAACTTCCTCGAGGACATGGGCTTGCGCCCGCCTGGGATGTCGATTGACCGAATCGACAACAACCTGCTTGTCGACAGTTACAGCAAGGGCAATTGCCGTTGGACCACGAAGATTGTGCAAGCACGCAACAAGCGGTCGACCAAGCTGACGGAGGGCGCAGCGAGGGAGATTCGCGAAAGACATGAGCTCGGAGAGCTTCAGTCTTCGCTCGCAAAAAGATTTGGTGTGAATGACAGCACCGTCAGAGCAGTACTCAAGAACGCCACGTGGCGTCTGAGTGATGCCGGGCATTCGTTACAAGGAGACCACTGATGCTGGACTGGTTCAAAGCGATCGATCCGACCGTTGTCGTCAGCACCGCCATCGGCGTTCTCGGGTGGCTCTACCACAAGGCTCGGGGGGACAAGACCGAGTCCGCGCGCGCGGTCCTGCAAAGCCTCGTGCGCCAGGTACTCTTCAGCGACGGAGTCGACCTCGACAACGTGCGCTCGAGGTTCGAGGCACTGGCGAAGACTGCGCTCGCCAAGCGTGGGTTCAAGGGCGCGATCGTCGATGCGCTGATCCACGAGTTCTCGGAGTACGCCGCGGCCGAGCTTGCGGAGCGGCTGGACCTGTACCAGTCGCAGCTCGATCAACTCGACAAGGTAGCCGCCGGGGTCAACGAGACACTCAAGCCGGTGAGAGAACCGACCACCGTCGTCACACTCGGCCCTCCGCCATGAACATCGACCACAGTAACGACCTGCGGCCGCAACCATGTGGCTGTCACCAGGGACCCTGGTGGGGCGTGACGCCTCCACCGCAGTGCGAGTACCACCGTCAGCAAGCCCAACCGTACACGACCAAGGAATACATCGAGTTCGTCACCGGCAAGTCGACGACACCGCCCGGGCCTCAGCGCCTCGCGCCAGCTGACATCGAGGCAATCGCCCAGCGTGTAGCCGAGCTGCTCAAGCCGAAGCGTAAGCCGAGGAAGAAGTGAACGGCTACGAGCTCGCCGCGTACGCCATCGCGGTGGCTGCCATCGCTGCATCGTGGTGGCTCAACCGTCCTCCACCCGGGGGCAGCGAGTGTGCACGCCGGTAATCGCCGCGCTCGTGGTGCTCGTCATCGGGCTCTCCGCAGCGCTCGGGGTCAGCTGGCACCGCGAGAGCGTGGCGATCCACGAGCGGTTCCAGGCGGACCAGTCGCGCGAGGCGCTCAGGCTGCAGAACGAGAAGTTGACGATCGTGGTCGACGCGATGGCTGCGGAGTTAGCCAAGCCCAAGTGGCTGAGGAGTGTGAAGTGAGGACGATCACCGTGAACCAGGAGATCGACGACACGCTCGTGTTCGAGACCCTCGACGAGGCAATTGCCGAGGCAATGGCACAACTCGACCCCGGCGGCGTGCTGTCGATCCACGAGGCGGATTGCGAGCATGACGGCGAGGACGAGGACAGCTGCTCGTGTACGCCGCTCGAGATGGTCGTGGGAGCGGAGGCGTGACCATCCACGGCCGCGACTGCCCAGACCGCTGCAGCCTGTGCATCGGTGGTCGTGTCACCAGAGTCGACCTCGCCTCCGGCTCCGCACTCGTCGACGGCATCCCCGTCCGCCCATCCCTGCCGCCAGCGCTGTCGCTGCAGGACCAGGCGAGGGCGGCGAGAGGGGCGAAGAGGCGGGGGAGGAGGAGGAAGTGACGAAAGCGCCCGTGCTCATCGTCAAGGGGTGGCGGCTCGGCCACTGGAAACGTCGAGAGTGGAAGGCGTGGCGCAAGCGGTTGCTCGCCAAGCTGGTGCGCCGATGACATCCCCCGGCATCTACCGCCACTACAAAGGTGGGCTCTACCGCGTGCTGTTCAACGCCACGGAATCGACGAACGGCCCGCACAACGGGCGCGAGTTGGTCGTGTACGTGTCGCTCGCCAAGGGCGCGATCCGCGTCAGGGCGGAGGACGAGTTTCACGAGGGCGCGGGCGACGGCGCGAGGTTCGTGCGCGTGGGAGACGAGCTGTGAATCCGAGGCCGTGCTCCGGCCCCGAGGCTGCCAAGCGCGCGCTGTCGATCGCCGGGCTCGGCGGTCAGTACCTCCTGGGCACCGGCGACTATCGACCGCACGGCGTGCTCGACCTGCCGTGGACCGAGCGCGATGGCGAGCGCGGCACCGATTGCGCCGGGTTCGCCATGTGCTGGGCGTACAAGGTCGTGCGGCATCGACCCGGGTTTGCCAAGGGCGGCGATATCGAGGACGACATCAACACAGACAGCGGGCTGTGGGACGCGGCGCATGCTCGCGACCTGTACGAGCCGATCGAGACGCCGGAGCTTGGCGCGCTGCTCGTGACGCCGACTATCCGCCTGCCGCACTTCTACAAGATGGGGCACGTGCGCATCTGCGTCGGAACCGCGCGCGTTATCGAGTGGGACCCGGCTGCGCCGACATGGGAGCTGCTCGACCTCGCCGAGGCGTGCGGACCGAACCGCCGCTCGCCGGGCGTCATCCTGTCGACGGGCGCAGGCGTGGCGCGCCACAATCGGATGTGGCCCAAGCCGGAGCACAGGACGAGGATTCTGAGGGCGGTGCCGTAGTTCCCTCGCACCGCCGCCAGTTGTCACCCAAGGAATGACCCATGAAGATCGTAAACATGACGCCGCACTCCATCAGCATTCCGGCGACCCTGCGTCCTGACCTCGGACCGTGGACGCTGGAACCGAGTGGTCAGATCGTGCGCGCTATCGAGATCGTCAACGAAGCAACTCCGATCGGCGACATCCCGACGTCCCGTATCCAGTTCGGGGGAATCGAAGGGCTGCCACCGCCAGAGTGGCGCAATCTGCCGAGCCCGTGCGACGTGCCAGGCGCCGTGCCCGAGGGCAGCAGTTTCTGTCTGGTGTGTGGTGCGCAGGACGGACACGTCCCGGGTGCGCCGCGCGAACCGGCCGTCTATTACGTGGTCTCCACGATCGCCGCGGATGCTGCGCGTCGCGCCGGTCGAACGACCGAGGATCTGCTGGTTCCGGGGCAGCAGGTGCGCGATGAAACCGGGCGCATTGTCGGATGCCGGTCGCTGGCGAGGGTCGAGCGTTAGTGCGGTTGTAGTCGCTGGCTCCTTATATGTCGTCGGTCACGCGAAAACTCGCAAGGAATCGACAGCCGGTGTCGAAAAGCAAAACGCCCCGAGTTGCCTCGGAGCGTGTGCGGTGGCGAATGTTGAGAAGTGTTAGCGCGTCGAGCCACGTGCGATGCACGTCTCAACCGACTCGCGCACGAGTTCGGCCAGCGAGAGGCCCTGTTGATCGGCGGCCGACTGCCAGCGGTCGCGCTCCTTGCCGGTGAGCCGGATCTCGAACCTGACCTCGGCGGCCGACTTGCCGCGGGGCGGCCGACCCACCTTCGCCGCCTTCTTCACCGGAGCGCCTCGACCTCGGCGGCGAGCGCCTTGCTCATCCGGTTCGCGAGCTCCGGGTCGATCTTCGCGAGCTTCGCGAGCGCCTTGCCCATGATATCCGCCGCCGTCTTGATTCGCTTCTCAGTGTTGTTCGCCATGAGTTCAATCTAGTTTAGTACGGACGAAACGTCAAGCATGATTCGTACGGACGTAACTAGTCGCGCGGTGTCGCTGGGTTAGGGCGTCACGGCTTGAAGTTCGCGCCTGACACCGACCGCACCAACTCCAGCGCCTGCACGAGGGTCTTGTAGATCTCGACGCTCTCGGTCGCTAGCGCGTCGGTCTTGGCGTAGTCGAGCAGCATCTCGCACGTGCGGATCTGCGTCTTGAGCGACGTCAGCAGGTGGGCTCGGTACTGTTCGTCTTCGGTCATCGTCCTGTCCTACCTCCTCCGCCTCTTCTCCGCATCCCCCTTCCGGAACGGCCTGCGCACGAGGCCGCCGGGTGGGGTCCATTCGGGCTTGGGAGGATCGACGACGGGTGGAGGGGTGGGGTCCATGGGCGACCTTACTTGGAGCCTCTGATCGTGGCGGTGGCACGCGGCACCTCGCGTGGACCACCGTTGCCCTCTGGGCAGTTGTGCGGCTCGTACTGGAGGCGCTGTCCCATGTCGGTGTTCGCCCAGTGCGTGTAGCTGCAGTACATGCAGCGACCCGGGTTCATCTCGCGCCACTCGCGGATGTAGCTTGTGGCCGGCTCGGCTCTGAGGAGCCTGCGTCGGTGATAACGCGCGGCAAGCCAGCGGAGCGCGTAGTCGATCACTTCCCCTCCACCTCAGCGCGGATGGTGGCGAGGCGCTCGTGGATCTCAGGCTGAGGCTGGCCACCAGTGGTGCATTGGTCGCCCAGATCACACGCCTCGATCACCAGCGCCCTCAACCGCTCGTTCTCATCGAGCAATGCCTCGGCCTCGTTCACGGCGGCGACAATGAGGGAGGCGTCGTCACGTTCGGCCGTGACGCCCAGATGGTTGGTTGGCAGGGTGCCGCCCATGCCGCTGGAGTCAGGTACACGGGACAATTGACGGCCGCGCGCGTACCACGGCCTCGGCGTCCCCGCTGCCAGCAGGGAGCGGAGAGTCACGTTGCATCTCCTCGTAGGATGCTCGGAGCGTGGCCGTAGATCTTCGTCGCCTTTCGAACGGCCTTGGTTCGGTCGATCTGTCCGGCGCGATACCCGCGCTCGTACGCCTCGACGATGCCGTGATCGGTGTGACCTGTGAACTTCGGATCCATCGCTCCGAACTTGGCGCCCGTTGCCCAGCCCTTCATGTACGAAGTGAACTGGTTCGCTGCGGCGATTTCTTCTGGGGTCATCACGCCTCACCTGCCAGTTCACGCAGCTCGCGGATGCGGTCAAGGTGCGCGCTCCTGCCTTGCCCGACGTCCCAGCCCTCCCAGCGATCCAACGCCTCTCGCAAGCCAGCCGAGAGGAGGCGGAGGCGGGCGGACTGAGCCTCGCGCGTCGGACAGTGCGCATAGCCGCCACCGGCCAGGCCGTCCATGCCAACGCCGCAGAGGTAGCGCTGGCGTGCGTGGCCTTGGACGCTGCTGTCTTGCTCGACCGCGATCAGTTCAGCTGGGAGACCCGCCTCCAGTTCCCTCACGCGCGCGCAGAGCGCCAAGACGACGTCAGGGGATGCGGCCAGGATAAAGTCGACCGCCGGACCGTGCCCGATGTTGATGGCACCATCGTCGTGGCAGATGTGACGCCAGTCCGGTACATCGAGGTCGGCCTTTGCGGCCTCGGCCAGAGCGACGAGGGAGGGGAGGGAGATGGGGGTCATGGGGCGGCTCCGTTGGAATCAGTTACCGCGATTCCCGATGCGTTGCGGCTGGTTGGGCCGTCAGCCTCGCAAGGTTCTCCCGATCGACTCTGCGGGCCGATACGAGCAACAGTTCGATGAAGCGTTTGACCGTCCAGGACGGGCGGAACCATTCACCGCGCACATGGCTCTCCTTGAACAGGCCCTTGAGAAACTTTTCCGCATCGGGCGCATCCTCGACGACAACGGCAGCGCGCACACGGAGTCGTGCCGGGTTGCCCATTTGCAGCGAGTTGACCCGTCGGGCGACGTCGTTCGTGTAACCGATCTTGATCGGCCCCTTGGTGCCCTGCTGGAGGAAGTAGAGCCAGGATGGTCGCGCCTCGGCCGGGACACGTTCAGGACACTCGCTATCGATTTTCACAGTTCACCGCCGTTCCTTGTCGTTCGCATCGCTGCGGAATTGCTAGCCCGATACTGTCCGGAGGTGCAGCGCTAACGGTCTGCAAAACCACCATCCCCGGTTCAAATCCGGGTGGCTCCTCCCTTTTAATCATTCAGGTTTCTCCGCGCTACCTGATTCGGCGTCGTCGGACGGGGACACCTTTGGGACACCGATCGACTCGGCCACCGACCTGGACACCACTGTCTTTTCGTCGGTCGAGACCATCGAGTAGTGGCTGGTCATGGCGTCCGTGGAGTGTCCGGTGATGCTTTGGAGCACCAGGAGCGAGCTGGACTTGCGCGCCAGATTGTTGAACGTCCTTCGGAGACCATGGGCAGTTACCCGGGGCACCCCCGCTTTGGGGCACGCCTTGTCGAGCACCTTCTTGAGTGGAGTGCCCTTGTGGAGCTTGCCGTCGCGGGTCGGGAACACGAGCCCCCGGGCCTTGGGCTTGCCCCACAGGGCCGCCACGTCAGGCAGGACCGGCACGATGCGGTTCGAGCCCTTGGTCTTGACCGTGGTGATCCGGCCGCGGTCGTTGCCCTTCTGGATGACCGCTTCCCCGGCCGCAAGATCGACGTCCTCCCAGTGGAGCGCGCTCGCCTCGCCCCAGCGCAGCCCGGTGGTCGCCATGAACAGGACCAGGCCGCGCCACTGCGGCGGGATGACGTTGACGAGCTTGGTGAACTCGGGCGCGCTCAGCATGTTCGCCCACGCGCGCGTGTAGACCTTGACCGGTGGCGCCTTGACGCGCGCGCACCAGTCCTTGGTCGCGTAGCCCTCGGCCACCGAGTCCTTGGCGATCGTCCGCAAGAGCCGCAGTTCGTTCAGCACGGTGTTGCCGCCCTTGATGCCGGCCTCTGCGGTGCGCGCCGCGATGTAGCCACCGACGTCTTCGGGCGAGATGCTGTCGAGGTAGATGTTGCCGATCGCGGGAATGATGTGCTTGAGCCCGTAGCCGTACTTCCGGACCACGCTACGCTTGAGCCCAGCGTTACCGCGCCGCTCGAGCCATGAGACGGCGTAGTCTTTCAGTCGAGTCCTCGGTCGACTGAGATGCGTTGATGCGAGCTCGGCGCGGATGGCGTCGCGGGCCTTTCGGGCGTCCGCCTTGGTCCCGGTGATCGTCGCCTTCCGGTTGATCACCATCCCGGTTCGTTTCTCCAGGCGCTTGACCCGGATCGCCCACGTCGTCTTGTCCAGCTGCTTGATGCCTTCGTCGTTCGCCATCGATGCGCTCCTGTCGGGCTTTCACGAAGCCGTCCAGCGTTTCGGTCGTGAACACGTAGCCGCCGCGATAGCCACGACCATCGGGCACGAGCTCGCCACGGTAGACGCAGTGGCGAATCCCGGCGCGCGTGTGGAACCCCAGGTACGCGGCTGCCGCTTCGGTGTCGAGGTACTTACTCATCTCCACCGCCCCCTTGCCTCGGGGTGTTGGTGAGGCGCGCGGTCAATCGCTCGATAGCCTTGGCGTTCGCCCTTGCGCGCTGCTTGGCGCGGCTCAACTGCTTACGTGCGCGCTCGATCGCAACGCGAATTGCCACCTGCTCGTCGCGGTAGGTGTTCTCGCTCAGTCGCCAGTAGTCCCAAATCTTCAGCAGCGCCGTGGTCACCTTGGAGCGAGTGATCAGGTTGTAGCCATGCAGTTTCCACACGACGTCGCCACGCTTCACGCTGTGCCCGTCAGCGGTCGTACGCTCCATCACCCCACCCCCGCGCGTGCTCGAGGGGTCATGGCCACTCTCCCAGCTCGACGCGGGCGGCGGCTTCGAGCAGGTTGAACTGGTTCCGCGGCCCTCCAACGTCGGCACACGCTTCGCTCGCGGTGTCGATGATGTCGAGCGTCAGCAGCGTGTTTGGGATGTCCAGGTATCGAGCCGCGTCGAGCCGCGGAAACATGGACCTGCCACTGACGAGGAGGTCCGCTGCGCAGCGGAGTAGCTCCACGATTTGCGCGCGCTCTCGCTTGCTGATCCTCACTCCCCGCTCCTGTCGTGGTTGGGTGCGGCACCCTCGTTTGGTAGCGGTTTCGTCCTCATGTTGATCCCCGGCCTCCACGGCACGAGCACGTCGGAACGGTGCGCGGCGGTCTCGCGCCACGCGCCACGGTCAATGCCCAGCCTGAACGCCTCGCACCCGTACGCCCCCGCGACGATGCAGGAGACCAAGTTGTCGAGCGGATGGCACGGCTTGAATTTGCCGACGATTCGACTCGGTGATGTCAACACGAGCAACTCGTCGTCGCTGCTCTCGATCTCGTGACACTCACACGATAACTCGCCGCAGTAGCCGCAGCGATAGCGATAGCGAGTTGGCGCTTCCATCACCCCTCCTCGGACTCGGCGGGGTGGGTCGCGATGCAGCGGGCGAGGTAGCCGGCGAGTCGCTCTGCATAGGTGCCGATGTCCGGCATCGACTGCTCGGGCAAGTAGCCGTCCTTGTGCCATGCCCACCCATCACGCTCGGCGTAGACCGTGCGGTCCATCGGCGCCCACTGACTCGCCAGTTCCGCAGCCCTGATCTCGATCGCCACAGCCTCGGGGGAGTCGTTGCTGTCGCCGAGGGAGAGCAGCTCGTTGCAGTCCGAACATCGCGTGCGCGTCGGTCCGGTCATCGGCGGGGGCTCGTGCTTGCACCTCATGGCAGCACCGTCCCGCACGTGCCGCACTCGCCGGTATCAGGATCGATCTCGACGTTGTGCGTACAGTTGTCGGCGTCGAGGTGGACCGGTACGCCACGGCGGAATATCGCCAGTTCACGTTGCAGCTTCTCGCGCTCGGTCCAGAGGTGCAGGAGGGCGCGGGCCCAGTCCTTGGGCCACTCGTATTCGTGTTCCTCGAGGCTGTGCGGTGCGAGCCGTCGCCTAGCTTGTTCGATCACAGCTGCCAGGTCGGTCATGGGGCCTCCCAGAACCACGGCGGCTTCACGCCTGGAGGCAGGCTGGCCTTCAACTTGTCGCGGCATCCAGCGCACCACACAGGTATGGCGAACCGCACATGACGCGCAGGATCGACAAGGCATCCGCCACAAGCGATGCAGTGGGTGTGCTCGTAGTGATCCTTGGCGAACTCGGCGAACGTCAACGAACCGTCCCCTGAGCGTTTGATTATCTTCATGGGATCGCCTTTCGCCACGCGCCGGCGCGCAGCGCGGCCATCACGAGCAGACACACGTTCTCGAACGACAAATTCGGCGCGCGATTCAGCGGCGTGTCTCTTGTGACGTCGTGTTCGTCGATCAGAAACCAGAGTTCGCCGACCAGCGCTATCGCCTCACCGACGGTCGGGTCCCACGCGTCCAGCCACTCGGCTATCGCCTCCACCGTCCTCCGCTCGACCTCCGCATCTCGAATCGGCAGCGTCTCGATCATTCCCGAGCAGCGCCCCGCCTCCAGCGACAGCTTCGAGATGGTGTCGTAGAGGCGGTCACGGTCGGCGGTGAGCTTGGCGTTCTCGCGCGACATGTCCGCGAGCGCCGTGGCCTGCTTGTCAACGAACGGCAGGTGCTCTGCTTTGAACTCAGCTAGTTCGGCCGCGGTGACCGCCGAGTCTTTCCACGCCTTGAACGCTCCGTGCTGGTCGAACTGAGCCAGCGCGACCCATTGCTCGTTCGCTGTCTTCTCGTCATCCAGCAACCCTCGCAGCCGGTCGCGCTCGGCCGTCATGGCGGCGAGGGCGGAGCGGAGGGAGTCGCGCTCGTCCGCGATGTGCAGCAACGACAACGCGAACGTGTTCGCCATGCGCTCGTACTGGGACGACTCGTCGGTCGTTGCCGATGCGGGTGCGCCTGGATCCGTGAGCCAGTTGAACGCGTACGGGATGATCTGACCGTCGGGCTCGCGGTCCAGGTGCTCGAGTTCGACGAGCATCAATGGCAGGTCCTGCGGCGTGCTCATCTCTTCTCCACTCCCCGCTCGTGGCAGGTGGGGCAGGTAGTCATGGTTCAACTCCGAGCTTTGGGTCGACCGGCCGCGGCGTCCGCGATCTCATTGACCGAACGCGGGCGAGCAAATCTTCGTCGAAATCGCCGTTGTCAGCTGCCGTCTCGACCTCGCCGAGCATCACGTTCTCGGCAGCATCAGCAAGCGCAACCCAGCACGGGGAGTCGGTCTCGTACTGGTCAGCGCGGTCCAGCAGGTACGCCGCGGTGTGAATGCGAAGACGCTCGTACGCGGCAAACTGCTCGTTGCGACGTTGCTTGTACTTGTAGAAGTCGTCCATCGACTGGCGACTCATCTCCTCGTTCTCCGCCCGCAACCTCGCCACCTCGGCAAGCGCGGCGTCGCGTTCGTCGATAATCCGGCCACCGGACAGCACAGCCTCAGCGTGATACCCACGCAAACGCTCGGCCTGTGCCTCGAGCTCCTCAATGCGATCGAGCGCAGCGGGCCAGCCTTCGCGAGCGGCGGCGATGAAGGTCGCGTTCGCACCAACGGACGCGTATGGATACAGCGTCGGATCCGCCGTGCTGCAGATCTGCTCGCCTTCGTCGTCGAGGACGAACGCCGGGCACTCGGGTCCGCCCTGAATCCACGGCCCCGGCGTCGCCGCCTCGCACACCTCCCTCGCCGCCCGGGTCATGGGGAGAGTCATGCTGCACGCTCCTGGCTGTTGACTGAGCGGGCGAGCGAGATGAGCAGGTCGCGAAACGCCACGGGCGTGGCCAGGTTCTCCGCGGTGCTCAGCCGCTTGACCGGACGCCGGCCGGCCGCTCGGGCGGCGTCGCGCTCAGCCTTGGAATGGAAGCCTTCGTCGAGCCGGGCGCCTGCAGACGGGCCCCACTTGAGCTCTGGCGGCTGCTGTTCGCCGACGTAGTAGAGCCACGTCGCCTTGCGCGCCGGATGTCCGTAGTGACCTTGCTCGACGCAGCAAGTCCATGCACGACCAGCAAGCTCAAGCTCGCCAAGTACCCAGCCGCCGGTCTTGGGCGGACGTCGCAGGCCGAAGTGATCGAACGCGTGGCTCGCCTCGGGGTGCTCGAGCACGCCGCCCCAGTGTTGGACCGCGTTGATCGCCGCGGCGAAACAGCCATCATCGTCGCCGAGTTTCTGGCGGACACGGGCAGACGGGCCTCCGGACCAGTATCGAGCCCACCGCTGGCAAGGCGGGTGAGCTACACAGGGATACGGCCCGTTGTACTTGCGCGCGTCCCGCGTGATGTCCCACGGGTCGACGCCGGGCAGATCCGAGTACACGCCACGCGCCTCGACGAACAACGCGGTCACCATCATCGTCCCGCTCTCGCTTTGTGGGGTGTCATGGTCACAACCCAAGCGCCTTCTTGAGGGTGTCGGTGAACTTCGCCGCAACGCTCGCATCCAACTGCGCCTTCAGTGACTTGCGCGCAGTCTCGATGTCCTTGGCGAACTCTTTCCCGATGAGCCCGTCGATGGCTGCCTTGACCTGTCGATCGATCGGCGTCATTGACTCGCCGTTGCCATACGAGTCGCGCCCCGGCTTGAGCAACAACTCGGTGATACGCCCCTTTAGATCAACCTTTGGACCGCGGGCCTCACCGTATTGGTTCGTGACCTGCCAGCCCTCGGCCAGCACTGCGTCCACCTGTGCCGCGATGCGCTGGATGACGACCTTGTCGAACTGCTCGCGCACGAGCACGTCGGCTAGCTCCGCGATCTTACTGTCGAGGTAGTGCTTCATTTGCTCGCCGAGCTTGGTCTGCCGTCGGTACGTTTGCGGCCCCGATTCCGGGTCGGTCTCTTCATGCCACTCAACGAGCAGCTGGCGCGCCATCGACTCGATCACCTCGTCGCGGCTGATGTCTTGGATGTCGAATTCGATCTTCATGGTCTGTCTCCTGTCGTGCCGATCCGAGGTATCGAGCCTCGCCTTGTCGCGTTAGCACCCTGTGCTGATCGGCAAACCGCCCCAGAATCGGGGCGTGGTCCTCGGCCTTGACCAGAACGCGCACCAACGGCGAACCCCAAACGCTTGGCGTCGATGCGGCCGAAGATCAGAAAGGACAATCGTCCAGTGGGTCGACTGGCGGCTGAGTCGGCTGCGCCGCCGGCTCACGTGGCGTTGATGCCGGAGTCGCCTTGCCGATGGCCTCGAACTTCCACGCGGCAAGCGTCGTGAAGTACTTGATGTCGCCAGTCGGACTGCGCCACTCGCGACCGCGCACGTTGAACTCGGCGGTCACCTCCTGGCCGACCTGAAAGACATCGACATCGGAGCACCGATCGTTGTGCACCTCGAGGCAGACGATCTGCGGATACTTTCCGTCCTCGACGTCGAGCACGATCTCGCGCTTCGAAAACTTGGCGCTGACCTGCTTGGTCGGAGTGATTGCCCGGACGGTTCCGGTGATCTTGTAGCTGTTGCTCATGTTCGTTGCTCCTGGCTAGCCAGCTGCTGCTGCGTTGGGTTCTTCGTATTCGTCTGTGGTCGTGATGGAATCAGGCTCGAGTGCTTTGGCCGCGTCCTCGATCCGCTTGGCGGCGAGGTCACTGGCTGCCTTGACCTTCGGCCTATCCTCCTTGGAGAGCTCAGCCCACGAGACCCGCCCAATCTCGGACAGGCGGCGCAGCTCGCTCGCCTCGGAAACAGCGGCGTACTCCTTGAGTAGCTCGGCGGCCGTCATCTTGGGCGTGGCGCTATCGCCAGCCGCCCACTTCGCCATCGCTTCGCCCACGTCCTCGGTGAGCTGTGGCTTTCCCTCGAACATCTTCTCGAACTGATCGGGAAGCTTGATCGTCTCCTTTTCGCCCGGCATCGTGCTCTGCCACGTCGGGACACCGCGAGACATCGGCAGCAACAGGCACTGCGCCGTCATCTCGTACATCCACTCGCCGCCGCCGATCGCCATGAAGCCCTGGGGCTCTGGGTTCTTCCCCGGCTCCCACTTGAGCTTCTCCTTGGCGCGAAAGCAGAAGATGAAGTTGCAGTTGAACTGCAGGATCGTGTTGATGAGACGGCGATGCTCTGACTTGGGCTTGGCCCACGCAAACCCCTGCGTCTTGGGCGAGCCTCCGAGCCGTTGATGCTCGACGGCGTGTATCTCCAGCACGCCGCCTGGTCCCTCGTGCTCGTGGCTCATCGAGTCGATCACGATGTTCGTGGCGCCGTTGTCGACGCAGTACTTAATCGCACCGAGGTAGTCGAGCGGACCGAATGGCGCGCCGAACGGCACGTGCTCGAAACGGAACTGCTTGGCGTACTGGAGTGCGCGACCCGCCTCGGTGTCGATCACAAAGATCTCGCCGGGGTTCACGCGCTGGAACCCGGAGGCCAGGCGCAGCGCGCTGAACGTCTTGCCCGACGACGACGATCCGACGATGCCAACGAGGAGCGGGGTTTTGCCACGAGTGGCGCGGCGATGAGTGAAGAGTCTGGTCACGTGGTTCCTTTGCTGACGCGTCAGCAGCGTCGTGTTGTGACGAGCTAGCGCTCGTCGGTCGTGTAGCCTTCGCGAGCAAGAGCCCACGTCGGCGCAGTGATCGGATTGACGGTTGTGCCGTAACTCGGCCAGTGGTTGTTCTTGGTGCACTCGGCCCAGGTGCGAACGGCGCGGAGCCAGCGGCGGAGTCCGATCTCCTGGAACACACCGTCTGGCTCGCTCAGGTTCACCGCGTGCGGGTCGTCGGGCTCGCAGAATGCGAACGCGAATCCGACACGGCCTGCGAGCGCAGGGTCGAGCGACGTGAGTGCTCGTGTGTACGCCGCTGCCTGAATCGCGTAACCAAGGTTCTCGCTCGTGCGCTCGACAGCAGACGGCGCTGCGTCCTCGGTGATCTTGAGGTCGAGAATCATCCCGGAGTTGAGCCAGACGTGATCAAGCATCCCCTTGCACACGACGTCACCGAACTCAGTCGGCTCAGTCCAGGTGATGGCGAGCTCGCTCTCTCCGTCGAGCACGATGGCGCGCTCGGCGAACTGAACGCGGATTGACTCGGCGGCCATGCAGTAGTCTTCGAGCTCGTGCGCCAGGACCGGTACGAGTCCGCGAACCCTCGCTTCGTCGCGTTTCTGCTTCGCGTCCTTGGTCATCCAGTTGCTGTGTTGGATGACCTCGTAGTCCTCGCCTTTGCCCAGGACGAGCCGATGGATGATCGTGCCGCGGTCGAGGGTCTTGGAGGGCACCTTGCCGGCTCGAGCGCGAGCATGGGCCGGCGACCGAGCGATCAACTCCTTGGCGACGGTCGCCGAGAACCCAGGGAGCACGTGATACTCGTCCGTCGAGACGTTGAGAATCTTGGCGTCGCTCACGTCCGCCACCCATCCAGCGCCCTCCGCTCCTCCCTCTGCGCCTGGCGCTCCTGCTCGCGGAGACGGTGCGCGGTGGGGATGGCGATGGCTTGGGGGAGGAGGGGTGTGACGTCGATGACGGGACTGGTCGTGCCGGTCGCTCGGAACCCGAGGACCGAGACGGCGAGCACCAGGGCGACGGAGCCGAGGTATTCGAGGAGGAGGAGGGTCATGGTTGCTCCTTCGCCGCGCGAGCGTTGAGGATCTCGGCGCAGCGGGTGCGGGCACCATGCTGTGTGCCACCGTGGAGGTGAATCTCGCCAAGCGCGGAACGGCACCACGTTGCGATCGTGTGACCCGCGTGCATGTCGGTCGTGTTGACCGATGCAAGCAGCTCGCGAATCTGCGCGTCCGTGATGTTCTCGGCGGTGATCACGCCCACCTCGTGATGCGCATCAACGCCCGGATGAGGAGGTGGCGGATCATGTGAGCCCCATCACCTGACGCATGCGCTTGGCGTCGCCTTGACCCTGCCGACAGCCGCACGGCTCTGCGTACACGCACGAGCCGACCTGTTTCAGCTCGGCGACCTTCGTCGCGCAGTGCATGCACTCGCCGCGCTCCGAGCGAGACATCAGCTCAGCGAGCCGTGCGTCGAGGTCAGCTTTGTCCGCGTCGATCTCGGCTTGTGTGGGTTCGCGATACGATGAACATCTGGTTGTGGCCCCAGGACCATCGGAGCCGAGCGTGATGCACGGCCATCGATACGGGCCAGGCTGCGAGGCATCTCGCACGGTCGCAGGATCGATCCCCGTGCGGCACACGTTCTGAATGCCGCGGAAGTGGACGCATGTTCCCGGGCGCTTCACGACGCCCTCGGCGTGCGCCAGTAGCAGCGCACGATCACCGCGTTGTTGCGCAGGACCAGGAGCGTGCGGTCCTTGTCGGCCGTGGCGGGATACACCTCGATCGACAGGTCGAGCGCCATCGGCTGACCGCTGACCCAGCGCCAGATGGCCGCCTCGGTGTCCTGGTCCTGATGCGCGCACCAGATCATCGTCTCGGTGTCACCGAGTGCGAGGGTTGCGTCGAGCTGCTGCACGAGCAGCGCGTTGCGACGGAGGCGAGCCGTCGCGTCGTGGTCGATCGCGGGCGTGAAGATGTGGGCGGTGGTCACGGTTGGTTGTCCTCGTTGCGATCAATCGAGACGAGCGCCTGGGCTGAGTTCCTCGACGCCTCGCAGATGATGTCGTCGGTGAGTTCGATGCCCCGCGCCTTGAGGCACGTGCGGATGCTCTCGGCGATGACCGCCGGCACCTCGGCGAGCGGGACGTGGATGACGGCGGTGGTCATCTCAGTCCCACCCGTAGCAGCCGCAGTAGTAGCGGTCGTGTGGTTCGTTCGGACGGTGCTCGAAGAATGCGAGCTTTGTCGAGGACGGAACCTCGTTGCCACCGTACGAGCAGCGAGCCGTGCGGCCGGTCAGGTCTGGCGCGCCAACCACGGCGCGCGACATGTGGATGATGCAGATGGGCTTACCGTCCTTGCCGATGCCGGCGGCAGCGCAGCCGCATTCCATCATCGTGCCGATGACGAAGTCGCTCACGACCGCGCCCCGCAGTCACGACACTCGTTGTCGTTCATCGCGCAGACGTGGCTGGCCTCGTGGTGGTCGAACACGCGGCGGATGAACCGGGCGGCCGAAGCCTCGCCCTCGTTCTCTAGTGCCTCAACAACCTCGTCCAGCGTGTTGCGGCGGGTGTCGTCAGCCGGTGGGGCTAGCGGGGAGGCGTTGGCGTTGGCGACCATGCCGTATCAATATCTGATACGGCTGACATTCGTCTAGTACCTTCGTACTAAAATCTGAGACTGGTAGATCATCACGCCTGGTATCGCTTCCGCGGGCGACCGCGATGCATCAGCTGCCAGTCGAAGCGCGCGATGATCTGCTGCGCCTCCACAACATCACGTAGGCCGCTTACGACTTCTTCAAACTTGTCCGCGTTCGCAGACAGAAGCTGCTCGCCCAACGCGAGCCACTCAGCCGTTTTCTTGTCGTCCATTGACGGACGCTAGCAGCTAGATCTGACCGGCTACCTGTCGGGTTCCGGAGTGGCCCGGAAGATCTTGAGAATCGCGTTGGTCTCCATTTTCTTGGCCTTCACGATTTCTCGTAGGCCCTCCAGCATCTCGTCCATGCGAGCGGGATCGAGACGGGCGAGCTCGGCGCCAAGGTCTGACCATTCCGTAAGCCGCTCATCCTTGGAGGCCGGCTTCGGTCGCGGCCTCTTCGCCTCTTCTCTGACGAGCCAATCCTCGATCTCACGTAGCTTCCCGAGGCTTCCTCTGCCGCGCAACAACGTGTACCCCGTGTTGCGGCTGACCCCAGCGAGCTTGACGCCCTCGTGGTAGTCGATGCCGAGCGCTTCGATACGCTTCTTAACAGCCTGGACAGACGCCAGCGGCGCCGCGTTGGGCGGGATCTCGCTGGTGGTCCGCTGCTTATCCATCGAGTCTTCGAGGATAGAGCGGGGTCCTGTCTCAAGAGTTGAGATCCAGTCTTGCACGCAGTATCAGAATTTGATACCAGCGAAGGAGTGAAGTCTACTGGAAACAGGATCCAGGCCAGGAGAGAGGCGCTGGGCCTGAGTCGCGCCGAGCTTGCCCAACGTCTTGAAACAACGCGGATGTGGGTGTGGCGTGTCGAGACCGGGAAGACCCAGTTGCCGGCCGATGCCCTGCCGAGGGTGGCACGCGCCCTCAAGACCCGTGCTGCGGAGCTGGTCGCGTGACGTCAGCGCTTGGTCGCACCTTTGCGGTAGCGAACGATCGAACAGCTGCTCACATCGGCGGTCTCCCGATTGGACTCGGCGCTCTCTCTGAGACGGTCGCATTTACCGAAGCTGGAAAGGCAGAACATCGCCTGTTCTCCAGTGGTTCGGATCGTGGCCAGAAAGCACGCCCAGGCGTCTCGCTGCTCACATCCAGGCGATCGAGCGCGACAGATCGCTGCGTTGTCCCAGCACACCTCGGCAGCGCGACCTTCGGTCGCGCACCAGTAGTGCTTGTTGACGTAGAAGACGGCGACGCCATTTTCATATTCGGTTTGATCCTGAGCCGACCCCTTGTCCGGCTCGTTCGACGCCTCTTTCGTTTCGGGCGTAACAGGAATTTCACTCGTTACGAGGGCTATGTCGGCTGCGGCTTGCTCGCTCGCGCTTCGCTCCCATACAGCGTCGGGTCCGGCATCGCGAGCCACGACCGACGGCAACTCGCCCGGGCTCGGTGCATGCGGCTCGTTCTGCGAATCACGTGCAGCGGCGCGCTTGAACTCTTCCCGCGACTGGTAGCCACACGGACCGGTGGGCGGACAAACGTCTGGTCCGCCAACCTGTGGGCAGCCGCTCAGCACACCCACCAGCACCAGCACTCGGACCATCCCACCACAATCGCTCATCCTGCTGCCCGTTGTCGAGCGGCACGGATGTGCAGGTGGGGCGTTAACGATTCTTCACCCAAGCACGCCGACGGCGTGATCCGCAGAGCGAGGACGAGGTGAAGCTCCACATCGAGCTGCACCGCCTCGATCTCGCTGAGGTCGTGATCACGCCGCCATGGTGGCAGCGCTGGCTGTTCGCGCAGACCGAGCGCACGCGATTCGCCGCGCGCACCGCGGCATGCATCTGGTTTTACGACGACGGCTCGAGGGTCGACACGTCCTTGGCGACGTGCCTCGAGCTAACGCGACTGCGCGTCTGGATGGAGCGCACGCGCGACGCACGCACGATGAACTAACCGCGCTGGGGAGCGCGATGGAGATGAGGGTGACAGCACAACGAGACAGTTACGCGATCGAGTCGGCGCCACGCGCGCTCGCATGGGCACGCCCGGTGATCCCGAGCCTGCCGGCGAAGTTCTGCGCGATCACCAACTACTCGATCGGTAGCTACGTCACGGCATGTGTCGGCAGGTGGACGCGCGGCGAGACGACCGAGGAGCGCGAGCTCGCTGACATTGCCGAGAGCGACAGGTGCGCGAGGTGCGTGGAGTTGACGTCATGACCTGCGCCGAGTGCGGTCAACAACGCGTCGTGATGCTCACGTGCGAGCAGACGATCGGTAAGCGCGTGATCGCGTTCGTCGTTTGCTCGAGGTGCTGGATACGAATCAAGAGGGACAAGTGATGGCGACAGTTGCAGACCTTGAGTTCGACGTCGCAATGGCGCCAGCACTACCTAGACTCAAAGTCGATTCGATCCGCCGCGACGGTGGGACGCAGATGCGAGTCGATCTTAACAGCGAGGCCGTGAACGCATACGCGGAGCGTCTTGACGCCGGTGATGTGTTTCCCCCAATCGTTGTTTTCTACGACGGCGCTGCGCACTGGCTGGCGGACGGCTTTCATCGTGTTGGAGCAATGTGCCTGTTGGCGTCACGGACCGTCGGAACGGTCGCTCATCAACGGTGGACCAACATCCTCTCCGACGTTCGTTCCGGGACGCGCCTGGATGCCGTTCGTTATGCCATCGCCGCGAACCGAACCAATGGACTTCGACGAACGAACGCGGATAAGCAGATAGCTGTTCGGTCCGCACTGGCTCACCCGGATATGCAGTCCATGAGCGATCAGGCGATCGCTGACGAAGCCGGCGTTACAAAGCAGATGGTGCAGCAGCACCGGAAGGTGACAAGCGTTGTCACCTCAGCTCAACCATCCGATTCGAAACTGGAATTCGCCGCGATTTCGCCAACACGAGCCCGGACAGGAGTGGATGGGAAACGGTACCCGGCAAAGCAGCTGGCGGGCCCAAAGGTTGGGCGACCGGCGTCGAAAACGCCCGAGGAAAGACGCGAGGCGGAACGTATCCGTATCGCAGCAAAGCGAGCCGAGGCCAAAGGAATGGCCGTGCCTCACAAAATGTGCCCCATGTGCAACGGGAAGGGATACCTCAATGACTAGCAACGGAAAATCGACGCATCAGCACGCTTTCGGGAAAGGGGCATTTGCCAAACAGCATTCGATTCCACCGGTACTTCACCAGGCACCCATACCGATGATGTCCGCCGGCCCTCGCTGTGAGGTGATGGTCGTTACGCCGGAGATCGCAGCGAAGTGGCTTGCGAAAAACGTCCGAAATCGGTCGCTGCGCAAAAATCGAGTCAAGGCGTTTGCTCGAGACATGAGTGCAGGCGCGTGGGTATTCAATCCGCAGCCGATTTCATTCGGGACCGACGACACACTCCTCGATGGTCAGCATCGACTCAGCGCAATCGTTGTGGCTGGGGTTGCCGTCGAAATGGCTGTTTGGTTCGGCGTTCCGCTGTCAGCTCGAGCAGGAATGGATCTAGTCGAGCCGCGCGGTCTTAGAGACATCGCTGAGATCAGCACACTCAAAGCAGCGATCTCATCCGCGATGATGCGCGGGAACACCAAATCAGTATTAGCAGCGACAATGGCGGAGCGAACGGCGTTCTATCGCCGGTTTTCGACCGAGATTGATTTGGTCTTTACGATCTATCGCTCGTGTCGAGTCGGGCTCCGGCAGGCATCTGTCTATGCTGGAATTTGCCGCGCCATGTTTCATGTCCCACTTGAGGACCTCGAGTCGTTTTGTAGGGTGCTCGAATCTGGGATGCCGAATGGAGAGGCACGCGACGCAACGGTCATCCGCCTGCGCGATCGACTGATGCAGCCCGCTCGCATGAGCGGCGCCGGCCAGAGCTCGGAATCATACAGCCTCACAACGTCGGCCATCAAAGCCTACGCAGAGGGTCGAGCACTCTCAAAAATCTACGCATCCGCGCTGGACCTGTTCCCTCTGCCAACAGAGCGCGTCGAATAGGACATCAGATGGCCCGCATGTCCATCGACGACATGGTTGCTCGCGATACGCGGATCGATCGCTTGGCCAAGCTCTGCGCCTGGTCACGGCGCGAGACCCGTGCATGCCTCGAGGACATCTGGGCGCTCTGCTACGACCGCGTCGCTCCCTACCTCTCGGCCGAGGACATCGAGATCACTGCAGCTCGGGACGCTGTGTCGCCATCCGCTCATGCGTCCGGGTTCGTGGACGCGATGATGAGCGTTGGCTTGGCGCGTCAAGCAGTACGAGCGGACCGCTACTGCACCCGAAAAGACGGGTCGCTCGTGCCGTGGCCGGATGACGAATGGCGAAATCGAATCTACATCAGTGGCGCAAGCGAGCGGATCGGATATCAGCTCAACAAGAGCCTTGTTGGACACGCCGCTGGGATTAAGAGCGGAGAAGCACGAAGGAAACGGCGCGAACCAACGTTCAACGAACGTTCAACGGAAGGGGAAGGTGGCACGAACCCTTCTTCTTCTGCTTCTGCTTCTGCTTCTTCTATACAAGAACCGGCGGCTCCGCCGCCGCTTGTCCTGAGCGTCCTGAAAGCCAAGGTCGACAAGGCTACCTCCGGCCATCAAGCCGTGATCGCCGAGTTCACTACGCGCTATCGCGCTGCCTACGGGGCTGACCCGTCGTGGCCGAAGTGGACCGGTCAGGTCAAGGCGCTGCTCAAGTCGCACAGCCCCGACGAGATCCGCAGACGCATCGAGATCCTGTTCACGTCACCGCCGACGTGGCTCCAAGGTCCGTACGACTTCGGAACGCTCGTCCAGCATTTCGACAAGCTCGTCCAGCCGACGAAGCAAACCAGCAACGGACGCCCTCCGGAGCCTCCGCGCACAAACCTTCCGCTGCTCTGAGCCGCCATGACCAAGCCAGCCAACGCCGCACTGCACCAACTCGAGGCCAGCATCCTCGGGGCAATCTTCCTGCGCAACGAAACCCTTGCCGAGCTTCCGCGGCTCGAGGTCGATGACTTCGAGCTCCTGTCCCATCGAGCCGTATTCTCCGCGATGCGGAACCTCGAGGCTGCTGGCGTGCCGATCGACATCGTGACCGTCGAGGCCGAGGTCGCTAAATGGGCCGGCCACTCGGACACGGTTGACTTCACGTTCCTCGGCTTGCTCGTGATGAACGTGCCGACCGTCGACAACGCGATGGAGTACGCCAAGCAGGTTCGGGAGGCGTCGCTCTCTCGACGAGTGAGACGCGCATTGGTCGAGATTGTCGAGCGCACCGATCGCGAGCACATGACCGGCGGCGAGGTGTTGTCGGCTGCGCTCGCGAGGTTGAGCTCGATCGACGAGGATCAGCCGGACACAGCAGCAAGCGTGTTCTCGCTCGTCGCCAAGCGGTTCAAGCAGTACGAGCAAATCTCCAAAGATCGCACCGACGGGACCATGGCGCTCACGGGATACCCGACGGGCGTTGAGGTGCTCGACGAGAAGATCGGCGGCGTCCAGCCCGGCATCGTGACGATCATCGCGGCGCGCCCCGGCATGGGCAAGAGCAGCCTCGGGCTGTCAGTTGCCGATGGCTCGAGCTCGAAAGGGTTCGGCGTCCACCTGTTCAGTCTCGAGGACACCGAGGAGGCGTACTCGGATCGCACGCTGTCTCGTACGAGTGGCGTGGCAGCGGAGAAGCTGCGAAACGCCGAGTTCACGCGTCCGGACCTGAGCGACATCAGCATCGCGATGTCGAAGCTCCGCGGGCGTCGGTGGCTCGTCGATGGTCGCAGTGGCATCACGGCAGACGAGATCGTGCGCAGCGTGCGCCGTCATCGTCGCAGCAACGGCACCAACGTCGTAATCGTCGACTACGTGCAGCTCGTGAAGCGGCCGTCGCGCATGAGTCCCCACGAGGCGCTCAGCGAGATCATCACGACGCTCGCGGACGCAGCCAAGCAGGACCGCATGGCGTACGTGGTCATGTCGCAGCTCAGCCGAGGGATCGAATCGCGACAGGACAAGCGCCCGCAGCTCGCCGACTTGCGCGAGAGCGGTTCCCTCGAGGAGCGGAGCAAATGCGTGATCGGCATGTACCGAGGGCACTACTACGGCACGCATCCGCAAAAAGGCATCGACTATGACGACAACTGGCCGGGGCATTCGTATCCGCCTGACGAGGCCGAGTTTGCAACGCAGGTGCAGCTCTGCGTGCTGAAGAACTCCAACGGCCGCACCGGCAAGGTGTTCGCAACGTGGAACGGCCCCACGACGAAGGTCTCGTGAGCGAGCAAATCCCGTTGAACATCACGCCCTCGCCCGAGGCGGTCGAGATTGATCGCGCGCACAAGATCTATCGCGACGCGATCGGCACGCCGCGAGAAGAACTAGCTCGCGTGTACCTAGAGCTCATCGTCGCCAAGGTCAAAGCCGCTCCGCGGTGGAGGTTGTCATGACCACCAAGCAACACGAGTACAGCGACTGGAAAATGCATTTCGAGGACTGCCCCTGGTGCACGGCAACGGAGCCATGCCCGACGGGTCGACAGATTCGAGAGCGCGAGGAGCGAGAGCAGGAGGTGCAGCGATGAAGCCAACCGATCCGGCCGCCGCATCGGGTGCCGCATGGGAGGAGTTGGTCCTCGATGCGCATGATGCGCTGAGAGTTGCGCTCATCGAAGCTGACTCGACTGCGTTGGCGTACGAACGTGCCAAGGCCCGTCTCGTTGCCGCCGAGGGTCGTATCCGCCAGTTGGCAAGGACGGAGCCGAAGTGAGCGCCTGTCTCAAGTGCGGCCACAACCCCGAGGCGCAGATCGCGGCGTCGTGGGAGTTCGAGATCGATCGCGAGGTCGAGAGCGGCAACGTTCATCGGTTCAACGTCGGCGGCTCGCGATTCGGCTACGGGCGGAATCGCAACGCGTGGCAGTCGGAGTTCCACAACGTGCGCAGGCTCCGCGCGATCCCGCTCGCGCTCGCACGGCGTCGCGTCACGCTGACGCGGCTCTACGGCAAGGGTAAGCGGGCGTTCGATCTCGACAACCTCGCGACGGGTTGCAAGCCGGTGCTTGACGCCATGGTGCGCTCTGGGCTGCTCACTGGCGACGACGCCTCGCGCGTGGAGATCCACTACCAGCAGGAGAAGTCGGTGCGGCTACTGAGCTCGCTCCGGGTCCTGATCGAGGAGTTCGCGGCATGACCCAGCTCGATTTCGTCACGGCATGGTCTGCCGGCGCTGCCGCTGACTCCAAGCGCAAAGCTGACATCGCGCCCGATCGCCCCACGATCGAACAGCGTTGGGCGTCGTGGTCCGTTGCGAACGCCCACGTTCTCGACACGCTGCTCCGGCTAGCACGCGAACACCTGGATCGTGGCGTCACGTTCCTGAGCGTCAAGCGGCTGTGGGAGGAATGCCGTGTCTCGCTCGATGCCGCGCGCGAGGGCGGGTATCGGCTGAACAACGATTTCACCGCGAGCGCCGGCCGGTGGCTCATCGAGCAGGAGCCGAGGCTAGAGGGCGTGATTCGGACGAGGAGGACGAAGTGACCTACCGCTGCATCGTGGCCGACCCAGCGTGGTCGTTCTCGGACAAGCTGCCGGGCCCAGGTCGTGGCGCCTCCAAGCACTACGGCTGCATGCCGCATCAGGCCATCGCCAGGCTCGTGCTGCCTGCTATCGCCGATGACGCCCACCTGTTCCTGTGGCGCGTCGCTGCGATGCAGCAGGAGGCGCTCGACGTGGTACGAGGCTGGGGGTTCACGGTCAAGACCGAGATCGTGTGGCTCAAGCGGACCCCGCTGGGCAAGCGCCACTTCGGCATGGGCCACCACGTCCGGGCCGAGCACGAGACCTGCCTCGTAGCAACGCGTGGGCGCGGCGCTGGCGTACTCAACCGCTCGACCCGGTCCACGTTCGAGGCTCCGGTCGGGCGTCACTCAGCGAAGCCTGACGCGTTCTATGCGTTGGTCGAGGCGCTGGTCCCCGGACCGCGGCTCGAGTTGTTCGCGCGGTGTGAGCGTCCCGGATGGACCACGATCGGCAACGAGCTGCCGGCGCCGATCACCATGGAGGTGGCATGACCCGCTTACGCCAGTACCACGTCTCCGTGTCCCGCGAGATGCATGCGAAGATCACCGCCGTTGCCAAGCGTCGTGGCGTTCCAGCCAGGCAGGTCGTGGACCTGGCGTGTGAGGACCTGGAGCCAGAGCCCCCGCCAGACGCTCAGGGCTCGCCTGTGAGCGGCGTTTGCGCGGTATGCACGTCGTTCAGCGCCAGCATGCAGATGCGCCCGCTGGGACGAGCTGACGCGTTCGTGGCGGTGTGCCCGAGGTGCGATGGAGAGCACCCGAGGTCAGGGCGGTACAACTTCACCGGCGCGGTCAAGCACGAGGTCGGCACCGGGCTCAACGCGCTCAGCGGCATGGGCAGCTCGAGGCGCGTGCCGGGGAGGCAGGGAGCGTGACCTATCCGACGTGGATCCCACTGGTCACGTTCGCGATCGGCGTGCTCGTCGGCGTGTTCTGGATGGCGACGGTTCTTATCGACAGGGGAGGTCCGAGATGGTGAGTCACGTAGCGCAACTGATCACGCAACAGCCCGACTGGCTCGACGTGCTCACGAACGATTTCAAGATCCACGTCGTCCGCGACGAGGACCTGGTGAGCCTCAAGTACAACCAGATCGAGTCACCGATGGCCGAGCCCATCGTGCAGGAGTGCCGCGGCATGGTCGTGGACACGACGCACGGCAAGATCCTCGCGCACCCTTACAACAAGTTCTGGAACCACGGCGAGCACCTTGCCGCGCCAATCGACTGGGGCACAGCGCGCGTACAGGACAAGGCCGATGGCTCGCTGATGATCCTGTACTGGCACAACGACGCTTGGCAGGTCGCATCGTCCGGCACCCCACGAGCTGGCGGCACGTTCGGTGACACCGGCGAGACGTTTCGCGACGCATTCTGGCGGACGTTCGACGCGCTGGGGATGAAGCGCCCCGGCTCGCACGTGAGGAACTTTACGTTCATGTTTGAGTTCTGCGATGCGCCGAATCGCATTGTGGTTCGGCACGAGCGCCCTCGCATTATCCTTCACGGTGCACGCGACCTGCGCTCGGGTCAGGAGTTCTCGGGCGGAGCGCTTCAGTACATCGCGGAAACGTGCAATTGGGAGCAGATCGCCGAGTTCCCCATCGCCTCGATCGACGAGTGCTTGGCTGCTGCTGAGAAACTTGATCCGATCGCAGCCGAGGGCTTCGTGGTCGTCGATTGGGATTTCAACCGCGTCAAGATCAAGTCGCCGCGCTACGTGATCCTGCACCACATGAAGGACGAGGCGACGCTACGGCGCGCCATCGAACTGTGGCAGACGGGCGAGGCAGGCGAACTACTCACGCACTTCCCGGAGATGTCCGGCGCGATCCTGCCGGTGCACGAGCGACTCGATGCGCTCGCGGTCGAAGCCCTGCGGCTCACCAACGAGCACGAACACTTGAGTCGCAAGTACTTCGCCGAACACGTCAAGGCGACAGCCGTCGCGCCGATCGCGTTCCGGCTCTACGGCAAGCAGACGGGACTTGCTGACGCACTTGCGGTGATGCGCGCGTGTACGACGCAAGCACTGGAGCGAATGCTGGAGCGTGAACCATGACCCCTCCCCAGACCACCGCCCTCGTCATCGCCTGCGTGCTGGGGTATGCGTTCTTCGTCGGGGTGACGTGGGCGTGTTTGCCCGAGCAGTGGCGAGAAGGTGCTGGCGGTCCGCTTGGCGTTCTCGGCGTCTCACTGTGGCCGGTCCTTCTGCCCGTCATGCTCGGTGTCCGGCTCGTCCGCCGCCTCACCCGCCCCACACTCCCCAAGGCGACGGCGAGGGAGGTCAAGTGAACCAGCAGCGACTCGAGCAGTTACGCGCAGCCCTCGCTGACGATCTCGTGTGGATCGAGCGGCGATTCAGAACGAACGTCAAGCTCACGCTCGTGGTGCGCCAGCCTGAGGTGGAGGGCGACGCGGGGATCGTGATCAGCAACGACGATTTCGACGCGGCGATCGCAGAGATCCTGAAGCGACGCGATCAGGGTGATGACGGCTGGGATAGCGAGAGGAAACCGGCGCGATGATACACACACCCGACACGAAGGACGTTGAGCGCATGATTCGCCGCGCGATCGTGGACGCACTTCGAGCGCTCGCGGCATCTGCACGCGGCAACCTCGACGGCAACGTTCACCACACCGACGTCGCGCACGTGGCCGACATCATCAGCGGCAAGGTCGCGCCGATTGCCCCACCACCGAACGTAGCGCCGGACCATCTACCCGACCTCCACCACTCCCAGGGCGTTGACGTTGCCGAGGTGTTGGCGGCGGCGGAGAGAGACAAGGAGCGCACATGACCCGTCGCCGACGAACGCAGGTGGTGGAGCTACTCAGGTGCGCAGCGGACGAGCGTGTTGACGGCATCGGCCTCAACGGCATGTTCGATGCGGCCGATCAACTCGATGCGGATTCCGATGTTCACAGCGAGGCATGGGACGTGCTCGATACGATTCGAATCCAGAATGCGGTTGTCGTTGGCGCTGTCGACGAGAGATATCGCCACGCACTGCTTGAGGCAGCTGCTCGCGTGGAACTCAAGGAGTACCCATGACCCGCTTCCCCGCCGGCACTGGCACGCACCCGCTCGACGACGTTGCTGCGCGTCTCGATGTCGTCACCGCTGAGCGTGACGCTGCACTCGTGGGGCTCAAGTGGGCTTTGGAATACATCCGCACGACAGGGTTCATGCCTGGCAGAGAGCACGAGTACCTCAGGCACTACGAGGCGATTGTGGCTGCGGCGCGATGACCTGGAATGAGCGCCAATCCCTCGGCCTCTGCTGTCGCCGCGGCTGCACTGCTGACTCGACCGACGGCGATTACTGCTCGCCGCACTACCTCGATCAGCTCGAGCGGCAGAAAGTATCGATGGCTCGATTGCGTGCGTTCCGACGAGCGCAGTTGCCGTTGTTCACATTTCTGATTTAGCCGCCCAATCATTCGCCATCCGTTAGGGTGAGTCCCAAAGCCTCGAACTGCTCACGTCGAGCAGTGAGCGGGGCGAGGGAGGTAGCGATGGCGCGCATCACGATTGATGGGCACGACGTCACAGAGCACGTCGGTGCCATGTACGACGCAATTGTTGCGTCAGCGGACTGGGGCTCGGACTTCCTCGACGTCGAGACGATCGTGAGCATCCTCGCGATCGGTAAGCTGGCGGGATTCCAAATCCCGCGGCTGAGCATTAGACCACCGTCACTACCATCACAGCCGATCCTCAACAGCGGCGAGGAGCGACATGCTTGGTTGGAGGCTCGTTTCGCTGAGTGGAATGCGCAGGTTATGGCGATGGTCGATGCCAAGGTCGCCGAAGCGAACGGTGACGCATGACCAAGCCAGTGATCGGGCTCGTTGTCCCAGCACAGGACACAACGTTCCACGTGAAAGCTCGTGGTGGACGCAAGCGGCACGACGTCGCCGCGGCAACCGCGGACAGCGTCGGTCGCAAGATGTCGCGCAGGGAGATCGTGCTGGCGCTCGTGGATTTCGACGCGGGCAACCTCGAGTCAGCCAAGGCGCACTGCGAGCTCGCGGCGAGGACGATTGATGAGGTGCTGAGGTGAGGATCGGCAACCACGACACATGCTGGGCGGCCGACATTTTCCCATTCCTCTCGGCTGAGAAGTTCAAGCTGCTCGCCGCCAGCATTAAGAAGAACGGGCTGCTCGAGCCGATCCTCTTGCTCCCCGATGGGCTCATTCTCAACGGACGCAATCGCTATCAAGCGTGCATTGAGGTGGGAGTCGAGCCGCGGTTCGCGACATACGAGGGACGCGTCGATGAGGAAGGGCTCTTTGTCTATGCAGAGGGGCAACTCGTCGCTCGGCAGATGTCACCGATCGAGATCATTGCTGCGTCTGAAAAGCTGGGGGCGCGCAGAGCAATCAAGCAAGAGCGCAAGCGCAACCGATCGCAGCCGACGTTGCCCGCTGTGCCGATGGTGACGGACGCAGAGCAGGCGAGAATCGACGAGGACGCGTGCCCCGAGCTCAAAGCAGCCGTTGCCAGCGGTGCAGTGGCCAAGGAGACAGCCGTCGCCCTGTGCACGCTGGAGGACGACGAGCAGCGCAAGGGGCTCGAGCGGATCGCCAAGGGCACGCAGCAACACAAGGCGATTACGCCGGGTGATCAGTGGCTGCCACCGCAGGGTGAGCATCTGACGCGAATCGCGATCTGTGTGCGCTGTAACGCCGTGGTGATTGAGCACAGGCACGGCATCCGCTGCGCTAGGTGCGGGCCGCTGATTCAGTGGAGGGGGAAGTGAGCGGCGCCCCGTTCCGCGACCTGTTTACTGAGCTGCCTACGGCGCTATTCGATGCGCTCAAGGGTATCGCCGAGTCAGCGATCGCTGACGCTGAGCGTCGTCAAGCGTACGTCTCCGAGGTCAACGACGTTATCCGCTCGTATGACTCAGCCGCGGTGGCGAGGGCAGTGTGCGAGCGCTACGGATGGCTGCGTTACACGATGTCTCGATCCGTCATGCACTGCGAGACGGAAATCGTCGTGCGGCTGCCCTGCATGCACAAGCAAGTGTTCACCCTCCCAGATCAGGTCATGGAGGACAGCCCAGTGGCGGTGGTCGACTACCTTGATCTCGTGGCCACATCCGGCCGCCCGTGTTTCTGCGTGCAGCAGGTGTTTGCCCTGTGACCGCCCCCAAGACCGTCCTCATCAGCGGTCGTCGCTACCTGCCCGTTGCCACGTACCCCGAGCTCGGTGTGTTGCCAGGGTTGCCAGGACCCACGCGTGCGTCTTGTCCCGAGCAGCGTCCGTGTCCGTACGTCCATTGCAGCCAGAACACCTGGACCGTGACAGGGCGCGACAGGGCAGGCAGGAGGTTCAACGGCAAGACGCCGCCGACGACGCTCAGGATCACCCAGGGCAACAACTGCACGCTCGACCACTCAGCCAAGGAGATGACCGCGGCACAGATCGGGAAGGTGCTCGACGAGTCACCACGTCGCGTGCAGCAGCGCATCAAGAGCATCAACGCCAAGATGCGTGCGGCAGGGCTCGAGCTCGAGGCAGTGAGGGACGCGCTCGACCTGGTGGGCGTGGACGTCGAGAAGCGCAGGGCGGAGATGGTGCTGAGGGCGAAGCGGTAGCCCACATGGCGCCGTGCCTCACGACGCCAGAAGCGCCGCGAGCCGACATGCAGTGATGTCGCTAACATAGGCGTGTTGACGCGTGATATGTAACCACTTGTAACCACTAATGAAGTTGCGCGAGTGATTGGTCACTCCCGTAACCCGGGTACACCCTTACCCGGTCAAAATCCGAGGGTGCGACACCCCAGACGACGCGCTTTCCAGCACATTGGGATCCTAAGCTTAGAATTCCACGTGGACAAGTTGTCGCG
>JADMIO011409313.1_pt1 | contig 35764 bp, 34 predicted proteins | sample 8958161 | NCBI WGS metagenome assembly JADMIO01 (sample SAMN16585339, study PRJNA669376) | soil metagenome | isolation source: Crop rotation soil | place: USA: Cullars Rotation, Alabama | collected 2011
GCCGCGACTTCAAGTCACGTGAATTCCAAGCTTCGGATCCCACTGTGCTGGAAAGCGCAGGCTGACGCCGGTGGCGACGCGCCCGCGGCCGACGCCGGTGGCGAAGCGGCCGCGCCCAGCGAGGCCGAGTCGAAGATCCCCGCCCACCTCCTCGAGCGGTCGAAGGCCGCCAAGGCGAAGGCCGAGGGCGGCGGCGACGCCGGCACCGAGGTCGTGAGCGCCGGCGGCGGCGGTGTCGCCACCGCGGTGGCCGCCTCCGCCCCGCCGCTGGCCGCCGGTCCCGGCGGGCACACGCAGCGCCTCCTCACCGTCGTGAAGTCGGGCTCGATCCAGGACGTCAAGGCGACGCCCCAGGACAAGGTCCACACCTGGCCGCACCTGCTGGTCGTCGAGTTCGTGGCCGCCCTGGCCTGCACCGCCTTCCTGCTGCTCTTCTCGGTGTTCGTGAACGCGCCGCTCCTCGAGCTGGCCAACGTGAACAAGACGCCGAACCCGTCCAAGGCGCCGTGGTACTTCCTCGGCCTCCAGGAGCTGCTCAAGTGGTTCCACCCGATGGTGGCCGGCGTGCTGCTCCCGGGCATGGCGCTGGTCGGGCTGATCCTGGCGCCCTTCACCGACCGCAACCCGAGCAACAAGCCCGAGGAGCGGAAGTTCGCCGTGTCGCTCTTCACGGTGTTCCTCATGTACTGGGCCGTGCTGGTCCTGATGGGGACGTTCTTCCGGGGCCCGGGCTTCAACTTCATCTGGCCGTGGAACAACGGCCTCTTCGTGGAGCTCTAGTCACATGGACGCAACCACCATCCTCCTCATCGCCATCCCCGTCCTCGTGGTGCTCGCCGGCGTGCTGCTGTTCGCCTCCGCCCGCCGCCGGGACACTGGCGAGACGATCGGCGCCCTCGCCCGGGAGACGCGCAAGCGCGACCGCGGCGCGGTCGAGCTGGCCGAGGGCGGCAGCGACCTCACCGGCAAGCAGGTCGAGAAGGCCGCCGCCCTGGAGCGGCGCGAGGCCTCCAAGGCCGTCGCCACCGTCGACGCCAAGCCGCCGGTCGCCTGGGTCCCGCCGGACACCGAGGCCATGGGCGTCTCGCGGCGCCAGTTCCTGAACCGGAGCCTCGTCGCCGGCATGTCGCTGGCCCTCGCCGGCTTCGGCGCCTCCGTGCTCGCCTTCCTGTGGCCGAAGCTCGGCGTCGGCTTCGGCGGCGTGGTCAACATCGGCAGCACGTCGAGCATCGACCAGAAGATCAACGAGGGGAACGGCTTCGCCTACTACCCCGAGGGCCGCATGTGGGTCACCCACTACCCGGCGGCGGCGCTGCCGGCGGCCCGGCGCACCTACAGCGAGGCCGAGCTGACCGGCATGGAGCTGGGCTACACGGCGCTGTACCAGAAGTGCGTGCACCTCGGCTGCCGCGTGCCGAGCTGCCCCACCTCGCAGTGGTTCGAGTGCCAGTGCCACGGCTCGCAGTACAACCGGAACGGCGAGAAGAAGGGCGGCCCCGCCCCTCGTGGCCTCGACCGGTTCCCCATCACCAAGGGCGGCGGGAACATCAGCGTGAACACCGGGCAGGTCATCCAGGGCCCGCCGATCGGCACCAACACCACCGGCCAGGAGGCCGAGGGTCCGCACTGCGTCGGAGGCGGGGAGCACCACTGACATGACGACCCTTGCTCTCCCCGTGCTGGCGACCAGCACGGTCTCCTCCGTCGGCGCGGTCATCGGTGTCCTCGCGCTGCTGATCATCGCGGTCTTCGCCGCCATCAACGTCCGCGCCGGTCGGGCCGAGGTCTCGTCCGAGGTCGAGCTCGCGCCGAACCGCAAGCCGTACTACGACGACGAGGGCCTCGAGGGCCCGCGCCTCAACAAGGCCCTGATGACCGGGCTGATCCTGCTCGGCGTCAGCGCCATCGGGCTCCCGCTCTACTGGCTCAACGAGCCCAGCCGGCAGGCCGGCGCCGTGGCCAACTACGAGCAGGTCTTCATCAACCGGGGTGAGGCGCTGTTCGCGCCGACGGCCGAGGGCGGCTACGACTGCGCCGGCTGCCATGGCCCCGAGGGCGTCGGCGGCGTCAAGGACTACACGATCACCGACGCCAACTCCGAGTTCGTCGCCACGGTGAAGTGGAAGGCGCCGGCCCTCAACACCGTGCTCCTCCGCTTCAGCGAGGACGAGCTCATCGACATCCTGAACTACGGCCGGCCCGGCACCCCGATGCCGGCGTGGGGCACCGTCGGCGGTGGCCCGCTCACCCCGCAGAACATCACCGACCTCGTCGCCTACATCCGCACGATCCAGCTGACGCCGGCCGAGGCCAACGCCGAGGTCGAGAAGGAGCTGCGGTCGACGCTGGGCCTCGGCGCCGGCGCACCGATCGACTACACCGACCCGAAGGTCGGCGAGGCGCTGTTCAACCTCGGCATCAAGGACGGCTTCGCCAGCGGCGCCTACAGCTGCGCCCGCTGCCACACCAAGGGCGCCGCCTTCCGCTACGCCGCCGACAACATCGTCAAGGAAGGCAAGAGCCTCGACGACTTCATCTCGACGCAGGACGGCTCCGGCGCCTTCGGCTTCGCCCTCACGAGCGGCGTCATCCCGCGCCAGTTCCTGAACCTCGATCAGCTGATCAAGTTCGTCCACGACGGCTCCCAGTACGGCCTGCTCTACGGCCAGCGGGGCCAGGGCACCGGCCGGATGCCCGGCTTCGGTGACAACCCGAACACCAAGGACGTGCCCGACGACGGCATGTACACGGACGGCATGCTCCGCGCCGTGGCCTGCTACGAGGCGACCCTCGCCGGCGAGACCCCGCCGGCCGGTTGCAAGGGCGCCCCGCTCGAGACGACCACCACGCTCGGCCTGACGGTGACGCCGTCGGACGAGACGACGTCCACCACCGAAGGGAACGGATGATGGTGCACGTCCTGGCCGGCATCGCCTGGGATCCGCAGATCCGGGGCTACCTCACCGTCGCGGTGGGCGTCCTGGTCCTGATGGGGTCCGTGTACCTCCTGCTCCTCACCAACGTGGGCGCCCGGCTCGGCTTCATGCTGGCCGCCAGCGCGCTGTTCGGCTGGTGCACCCTGATGGGCCTCACCTGGTGGGCCTACGGCAACATCGGTGCGATCGGTCAGCTGCCGCACTGGACGGTCAAGGAGGTCGTCTACGACCCGACCGGCAAGGGCTCGGGCCTCGAAGACGCCGACCTCGTGAAGGCGCAGGGCCTCGACACGTCCCATCTGGAGGACACGGCCGAGGAGATCAACGACCTCAGCCCCGAGGAGCTGGCCAAGTTCAAGGCGGACGCCGAGGCCCAGCTCGACGGGTGGAAGGTGCTCCTCGAGGCCAACCCCGCCTACGGCGACGCCAAGGCCACCGTCGACGAGTACTTCGCCGAGAACGGCCTCGCCGCCCTCGACATCCCGGCGGACTCCACCGCCAGCAGCAAGTACATCCCGTCGTACTCCTTCGAGACCGGAGGCAAGGTGCGCCTGCCGGCGAACCCGACCCGGCTCGAGCGCATCGGCAAGAAGTTCGAGACGACCTTCATCCAGCTGAAGCACCCCGCTCGCTACGCCGTGATCCAGGTCCAGCGCGTGGTGGACCAGACGGCCGAGCCGGGGGCGGCGCCGCCGAAGCCGGTGGCCGATGACTCGCAGCCGGTGGTGTCGGTCATCCTCGAGCGCGACCTGGGCAACGCCCGGCTGCCGGGGGCCATGCTCACGATCTTCTCCGGGATCATGTTCCTCGTGACGCTCGTGATGCTCCAGCGCCGTGACCTCGCCGCCGCCGAGGCGAGGGGCATCGACACCGGGCGCGGGAAGAAGGGCTGACCCGACGATGGGCCAGTACCTGCCCGTCCTGGCGATGGCCGTCCTGGCCATCCTCTTCGCGGCGCTGAGCCGCGTCGCCTCGCAGCTCCTGGCGCCGCGGGCGCCGACGATCGCCAAGTCGTCGCCCTACGAGTGCGGCATCGTCCCGGGCAAGGAGCCGCCGGAGCGCTTCCCGGTCCGCTTCTACCTGATCGCGATGATCTTCATCGTCTTCGACATCGAGATCATCTTCCTCTACCCCTGGGCGGTCATCTACCGCGACCTCGGCGGCTTCGGGCTCGTCGAGATCCTGCTGTTCACCGTCGCCGTGATCGCGTCCTTCGTGTACCTGCTCAGCCACGGCGCCCTCGACTGGGGCCCGGTCAAGAAGCAGATGGAGTCCCCGATGGTGTCCGCCGAACGGACGACCGCCAGCACGGTCCGGCGGGTCGGCACCGACGGCCGCGAGGCCGCGGCGCCGCCGCTCGAGAACGAGGCGGCCTAGCCGTGCAGTGGGACATGGAGAAGGGCCTCGAGGGGCTCGACCACAACTTCGTCACCGGCAAGCTCGAGGACCTCGTGAAGTGGGCTCGGCGGATGTCGGTCATGCCGGCCACCTTCGGCCTGGCCTGCTGCGCCATCGAGATGATGGGCGCCGGCGGCGCGCACTACGACATCTCCCGCTTCGGCATGGAGACGTTCCGGGCCTCGCCCCGCCAGGCCGACCTCATGATCGTCGCCGGCCGCGTGAGCCAGAAGATGGCTCCGGTGCTCCGCCAGATCTACGACCAGATGATGGAGCCCAAGTGGGTCATCAGCATGGGCGTGTGCGCGAGCAGCGGCGGCATGTTCAACAACTACGCCCTGGTGCAGGGCGTGGACCAGATCGTCCCGGTCGACGTGTACGCCCCCGGCTGCCCGCCCGGCCCGGAGACGCTGATCCACGCCATCAACACCCTGCACGAGAAGATCCGCGACGGTGAGCTGACCCGTCGCAAGCCCGGCACCGGCCTCGGCATCACCGTCGAGCAGAAGGACGGCCAGGCCGAGCCGCAGCCCGTCGCCATCGGTTCGAAGGGCTGACCGTGGCCGACGAGGAGACCACCGAGACCGAGGACGCGCCCGCGCCGGCCCCCGAGCCGGAGACGCTGCACGGCGCCCTCGTGACCTGGAGCCGGGGCCAGCAGGTCCTGCACCCGCCGAAGGGCGACCTCCACACGCTGGTGCGCACGCTGCGCGACGACGACGGCTTCAACATGTGCCTCGACGTCACCGCCGTGGACTACCTCACCTACGAGGCCCCGCGCGACCTGCCGGAGGGCATCGAGCCCGAGCGGTTCGAGGTCGTCGTCATCCTCATGTCGCACACCCGGCGCGAGCGGATCCGGCTGCGCACCCAGGTGGCCGAGGACGACGCCACCCTGCCGTCGCTGTTCGACGTCCACCCGGGCACCGAGGCGATGGAGCGCGAGGTGTTCGACCTGTTCGGGATCGCCTTCGAGGGCCATCCCGACCTGACCCGCATCCTGATGCCGGAGGACTGGGACGGCCATCCCCTCCGCAAGGACTTCGCCATCGGCCGCATCCCGGTCCAGTTCAAGCACCCCCAGGACGCCCGATGACGGTCATGGATCCCCGATCGTCCGGCATCGAGACCGGCGAGGGCGCCCAGGAGATGACCGACCGCTCCTCGGCCGGCGCCGACGAGCTGCTCCGCGAGCTGGGCGCCACCCTCCGCCTCTCCGAGGCCGAGGCCGCCGAGCTGAGCGGCGAGGAAGGTCCCTCCGAGGACCAGACCATGATCATCAACATGGGGCCGCAGCACCCCAGCACCCACGGTGTGCTGCGCCTCATGCTCGAGCTCGAGGGCGAGACCGTCCTGCGCACCAAGCCGATCGTCGGCTACCTCCACACCGGCATGGAGAAGACGGGGGAGGACCTCACCTTCCTCCAGGGCGCCACCAACGTCACCCGCATGGACTACGCCTCGCCGCTGTTCAGCGAGCTGGCCTTCTCGCTCACCACCGAGAAGCTCCTCGGCATCGACGAGGACATCCCGCCGCGGGCCCAGTGGATCCGGATGCTCCTCACCGAGCTCAACCGGATGACGAGCCACCTGCTCTTCCTCGCCACCAACGGCATGGACGTCGGCGCCGTGTCGATGATGCTCTACGGCTGGCGGGACCGGGAGGAGGGCCTCCGCACGCTCGAGATGATCACGGGCCTGCGGATGAACCACAACTACATCCGCCCCGGCGGCGTCGCCGCCGACCTGCCCGACGGCTGGCGCGACCAGGTCCTCAAGTTCCTCGACGGCGTGCCGCCGAGCCTCGATGAGTACGACGTGCTGCTCACCGGCCAGCCGATCTACCGCGAGCGGCTGCAGGGCGTCGGCGTGATCACCGCCCAGGAGGCCATCGCCCTCGGTGCCACCGGCCCGATCCTGCGCTCCACCGGCGTGCCGTGGGACCTCCGCCGAGACCTGCCCTACCTGCACTACGACGAGGTCGACTTCGACGTCGTCGTCGGCAGCTTCGGCGACTGCTTCGACCGCTACGCCATCCGGCTCAACGAGATCCGCGAGTCGATGAAGATCATCCGGCAGATCCTCGAGGCGCTGCCGACCGGCGACTACCGGATCCAGGACAAGAAGGTGACCCCGCCGCCGCGCGCTCGCATCGACGAGTCGATGGAGGCGCTGATCCACCACTTCAAGATCTTCACCGAGGGCTTCAAGGTCCCCGAGGGCGAGGCGTACTGCGCCGTCGAGAGCCCCCGCGGCGAGCTCGGCTGCTACATCGTCAGCGACGGCTCCTCGAAGCCCTACCGGATGCACATCCGCGGGCCGTCGTTCGTCAACCTCCAGACCCTGCCGCACATGATGCGCGGCGGCCTGATCGCGGACGCCGTTGCCGTCATCTCTAGTGTCGACCCGATCATGGGCGAGGTCGATCGATGAGCGTGCACGAGATCGGCCGGCTCCGCCGGCCGGCGTCGACCCGACTGCCACATCAGCCAGTGGGCGAGGTCGACCGATGAGGCTCAACGCGGAGAACACGATCCTGGCCCGGGACATCATCGCCCGGTACCCGCGGCCGAAGTCGGCCCTGATCCCGCTGCTGCACCTGGCGCAGGAGCAGGACGGCTACGTCGCCGACGACGCCATGGAGCACATCGCCGAGCTGATCGGCGTCACCCCGGCCGAGGTCGTCGGCACCTGCTCGTTCTACGAGATGTTCAAGCGCGAGCCGGTGGGCGAGTACCTCGTCAACGTCTGCACGAACATCGCCTGCATGCTCCTCGGCGGCGAGGAGCTCCTCCACCACCTCGAGGGCACGCTCGGGATCAAGCCCGGCAGCACCACCGCCGACGGCAAGTTCACCATCGAGGACGTCGAGTGCATCGCCGCCTGCACCGAGGCGCCGTGCCTCCAGGTGAACTACCGCTACTTCTACAAGGTGACCCCGGCCGACGCCGACGCGCTGATCGACGACCTGCGCCACGGCCGACGCGCCCACGAGGTCCCGAAGCACGGCGTCCTCGCCCGCACCCGCCAGCAGCTCCCCGGCAACCGGGCCGGCAACGCCGTCCCCGGCCAGTGCGAGGAGCCCGTCTGGATCACGAACGCGGCGAAGCCCGAGGAGGCGAGCGCGTGACCGTCACGGACGCCAAGCCGATCATCTCGACCCGTCTCGGGCTCGACGACGGCCACACCATCGAGCGCTACCTCGCCACCGGCGGCTACGAGGGCCTGAAGACGGCCCTCGCCAAGTCGCCCACGCAGGTCGGCGACGAGGTCAAGGCCGCCAGCCTCCTCGGCCGTGGCGGCGCCGGCTTCCCTGCCGGCACCAAGTGGGGCTTCTGCCCGCCGGGCGTCTGGCCGCGGTACCTCGTCGTCAACGGCGACGAGAGCGAGCCGGGCACCTACAAGGACCGGCTCCTCATGGAGAAGGACCCCCACCAGCTGATCGAGGGCGTCCTCATCGCCTGCTACGCCATCGGCGCCGCCCAGGCGTTCCTCTACGTGCGCGGCGAGATGGCGCTGGCGCAGGAACGGATCGCCCAGGCCCTCAACGAGGCCTACGCCGCCGGCTACATCGGCAAGAACATCCTCGGCTCCGACTACTCCGTCGACGTCGTCCTCCACTGGGGGGCGGGCGCCTACATCGTGGGCGAGGAGACGGCGCTCATCGAGAGCCTCGAGGGCAACCGCGGCATGCCGCGGCTCAAGCCGCCGTTCTTCCCGGCCGCCAAGGGCCTGTACCTCCAGCCGACCGTCGTCAACAACGTCGAGACGCTGGCCAACCTGCCGTGGATCATGAACAACGGCGGCGCCGCCTTCGCCGAGCTTGGCGCCGAGACGGCCAAGGGCATGCGCATGTTCGCGGTGTCCGGCCACGTGAAGAACCCCGGCGTGTTCGAGGTCGAGTTCGGCGTCACGACCTACCGCGACCTGCTCTACGCCCCGGTGTACGGCGGTGGCATCCGCGACGGGAACCAGCTGAAGGCGTTCATCCCGGGAGGCGCCTCGGCGCCGTGGTTCTACGAAGAGCACCTCGACCTGCCGCTCGAGCCCGGCGCCGTCGGCGGCGCGGGGTCGATGCTCGGCTCCGGCGCCATCGTCGTGATGGACGACACCACTGACGCCGTGAAGGCGTGCTGGCGGGTCGTGCGGTTCTTCGCCCGCGAGAGCTGCGGCAAGTGCACCCCCTGCCGTGAGGGCACCAGCTGGCTGGAGAAGATCCTTCGCCGGATCCTCGACGGCCACGGTCGCCCCGACGACATCGCGCTGCTGCTCGACGTGAGCGACAACATCAGCCCCGGCATCGCCTGGCCGCCGAAGCAGACGACCATCTGCCCGCTCGGCCCGTCGGCCGTGTCGCCGATCGCCTCCGCGATCGTGCGGTTCAAGGACGAGTTCCTCGCCTACACCGGCGGCACGGGCGAGAGCCCCGTCGCCATCAACGGCAAGGCCTACATCCCGGTGAGCGCAGGATGACCGACGTCCAGGCCCCCGAGACGCTGATCATCGAGGTCAACGGCAAGCCCGTCGAGGCCAAGCCCGGCGAGCTCGTGATCGAGGCCGCCGAGCGCGCCGGCAGCTACATCCCGCGCTTCTGCTACCACCCGCGGATGGAGCCGGTGGGCATGTGCCGGATGTGCGTCGTCGAGATCGACACCGGTCGCGGCCCCGCCCTCCAGCCCGCCTGCATGATCCCCGTGGCGCCGGACATGAAGGTCGACACCGAGAGCGAGGTGACGAAGAAGGCCCAGGACGGCGTCCTGGAGTTCCTCCTCGTGAACCACCCGCTCGACTGCCCGGTGTGCGACAAGGGCGGCGAGTGCCCGCTCCAGGACCAGACGATGTCCTACGGCCCGGGCGAGAGCCGCATGGTCGAAGAGAAGCGGCACTACGAGAAGCCGATCATGATCAGCGACCTCGTGGCCCTCGACCGCGAGCGCTGCATCCTCTGCGACCGGTGCACCCGGTTCGCCAAGGACGTCGCCGGCGACGCCCTGATCCACTTCCAGGACCGGGGCAACCAGACGCAGGTCAACACCTTCCCGGACCACCCCTTCGCCAGCTACTTCAGCGGCAACACCGTGCAGATCTGCCCGGTGGGTGCGCTGACGGCGTCGCCCTACCGCTTCAAGGCGCGGCCGTGGGACCTCGACCAGGTCGAGTCCACCTGCCAGGGCTGCTCGGTCGGCTGCCGCACGCTCGTGCAGTCGAGCCGCAACGAGATCCTCCGGTACCAGGGCGTCGACATCGATCCGGTCAACTGGGGCTGGCTCTGCGACAAGGGCCGGTTCGGCTTCGAGGCCGTCAACAGCGAGGACCGCCTCGGCGCCCCGCTGGTGAAGGACGGCAGCGGGCTGTCCGAGGTCCCGTGGAGCGCGGCGCTGTCCAAGGCCGCCGCCGCCATCAAGGCCGCCGCCCCGGAGAAGGTCGCCGTGCTCGGCGGCGCCGCCCTCACCAACGAGAACGCCTACGCCTGGGCCAAGCTGGCCAAGGGCGTCGTCGGCACCGACAACGTGGACGCCCAGCTCGGCGACGGGCTGCCGCCGGAGCTCGTGCTCGGGCTGCCGCGGGCCACCATCGACCAGGTCTGCGCCCCGGGCGGGACCGTGCTCGTGCTGGGTCCGGACCTGAAGGAGGAGCTGCCGGTCCTGTTCCTGCGGCTCCGCCACGCCGTCACCAAGGACCGCGTCACCGTCGTCGAGGTCGCCTCGCAGGCCACCTCGGTCACGCCGCTCGCCAAGGCGAGCGTGCGGGCGCTCCCCGGCAGCTTCGGCGAGGTCGTCGCCGCCCTCGTCGAGGGCGCCGCCTCGCAGGACGTCGGCGGTGTCACGCCGGACGAGATCAAGGCGGCTGCCGCGCTCCTCCAGGGCGGCCCCGTCACCGTCATCCTCGGCCGGCCGAACCTCGGCGAGGCCTCCGACGGCATCGAGGCGGCCGCCGCCGCCATCCACGCCGCCCACCCCGAGGTGCGCTTCCTCAGCGCCCTGCGGCGCGGCAACGTGCACGGCGCCCTCGACATGGGCCTGGCCCCTGGCCTGCTGCCCGGTCGGACGACGCTCGACGCCGCCGGCGACTGGTACCGGAAGGCCGGCTGGACGAAGGTCCCCGCCGCCGAGGGGCTCGACGCCCACGGCATCCTCGAGGCCGCCGCCGCCGGCAAGGTCGACGTGCTGGTGCTCCTCGGCGCCGACCCGATCAGCGACTTCCCCGACCGCGACCTCGCCCAGCGCGCCATCGCCGGCGCCGGGACCGTGATCGCCCTCGACGGCTTCCTCACCGCCTCGTCCTCGCAGGCCGACGTCGTCTTCGCCGTCGCCGGGCCCACCGAGCGCGGTGGCACCACGACCAACCTCGAGGGTCGCGTCAGCAGCGTCGCCCAGAAGATCACCCCGCCCGGGACCGCCCGGGCCGACTGGATGGTCGCCGCCGAGCTGTCTCGCCTCCTCGGCACCGACCTCGGGCTGACCTCGCCCGAGGGCATCTGGTCGGAGATCCAGCGCCTGTCGCCGGTCCACGGCGACATCAGCTGGGAGCAGCTCAACGCCCCCGAGGGCCGCGACGGCTTCGTCGCCGGCGCCCCGACGGCCGCCGCCCCGGCGGCGTCCGGCCCGGCCGAGGCCGACACCGTGGCGCACCCCGATGCCGCGGCCGCCGCCAACGACGGCGACGCCGCCGACTCGGTGGAGGAGCAGCAGGCCGCCGAGGCCGAGGCCACCGAGGCCCAGGCCGGCGCCGAGGCCGAGGCGGCCGACGAGATCCCGCCGCCCCCGCCGGCGCCGAGCCGCCCGGCCGTCGTCGCCTTCGAGGCCCCCGGGGCCATCGCGGCGCCCCCGGTGGACGCCTACGCCCTGCGCCTGCTCGCCACCCGCAAGCTCTACGACGAGGGCACCGCCGTGCAGCGCTCGCCGCACCTCGCCGGACTGGCCCCTGGCACGGTCGTGCGCCTCCACCCCCACGACTTCGACCGCCTCGGCATCGAGGCCGGCGCCTCCGTGACCGTCACGTCGCCTCGCGGTGCCGTCACCCTCCCAGCCCACGCCGACGCCGGCGTCGCCCGCGGGGCGGCCGCCGTCTACGTGAACCAGACGGGTCCGTCGATCGGCTCCATCCTCGACGCCGGCTCCGTCGTCACCGAGGTCCGGGTGGCCAAGGTCTGATGTTCGCCGTCGATCCGCTCCTCGCCGGTGACGTCGACCTCACGGTCGTGCTGATCGTGCTCGGCAAGGTCGTCGTGACCTTCGCCGTGCTGCTCGTCGGCGTCATGTTCATGATCTGGTTCGAGCGCAAGGTCCACGCGGACATGTCGAACCGGCTCGGGCCGAACCGCGCCGGGCCGTTCGGCATCCTCCAGACGCTGGCCGACGGCATCAAGTTCTTCTTCAAGGAGGACCTGATCCCCGACCGGGCCGACCGGGCCGTGTTCATCCTCGCCCCGTTCCTCTCGATGGTCCCGGCCTTCCTCACGTTCGCGGTGATCCCGCTCGGCGGCGTCTTCACCGACGAGAAGCAGGGCGTCGTCACCATCGCCGGGCACCAGACCTACCTGCAGCTGGCCGATCCCCCGATCGGCATCCTGCTCGTGCTCGTCTGCTCCGCCATCGCCATCTACGGCGTGATGCTCGCCGGCTGGTCGTCGGGCTCGAAGTACCCGCTGCTCGGCTCCGTGCGGGCCTCGGCCCAGATGGTCTCCTACGAGGCGGCGCTCGGGCTGTCCGTCGTGACCGTCGTGATGATCGCCGGATCCCTCTCGACCCACGACATCGTGATGGCCCAGGCCGGCGACGGGTTCTTCGGGATCGTGCCCCGCTGGAACCTGTTCGTGACCGGCGTGGTGCCGTTCGTGATCTTCCTGATCGCCGGCACCGCCGAGCTGAACCGGCCGCCGTTCGACCTCGTCGAGGCCGAGCAGGAGCTCGTCGGCGGCTTCCACACCGAGTACTCCTCGATCCGGTTCGCCCTCTTCTTCCTCGCCGAGTTCATGGGCGTGGTCACGATGTCGGCGATCATCGTCACCCTCTTCCTGGGCGGCCCCGCCGGTCCCACCCCGTTCGGCCCGGACTGGGTCTGGGGCCCGATCTGGCTCGTGGGCAAGGTGCTCGTCTTCCTGGTCTTCTTCGTGTCGCTCCGGGCCACGCTGCCCCGCTTCCGCTACGACCAGCTGATGGACCTGGGCTGGAAGGTGCTGATCCCGCTGGCCCTCGGCTGGATGCTCGTCCTGGCCTCGCTCAACATCGCCCGCGACGAGGGCTGGAACGCCGTGGTGGTCGCGTGTGGCGCTGCCGCCACCGGCATCGCCGCCTACCTCCTCCTCAGCGGGGCCATCCGCAAGGCCCAGCACGTCCGCCTGGCGGAGCTCGAGCGCGAAGGGGCCGACGCCTGATGGGCTACCTCGAGGGGTTCAAGATCACGCTCGGCAAGATGCGCAAGGGCACGCGCACCGGCGAGACCGTCACCGTCCCGTACGTGAAGGACAGCGGGCCCAAGCGCGAGAAGCCCGTCCGCCTCCACGGCCGCCACGTCCTCAACCGGTACGAGGACGGCATGGAGAAGTGCATCGGCTGCGAGCTCTGCGCCGGTGTCTGCCCCGCCAAGTGCATCTACGTCCGCGGCGCCGACAACCCGGCCGACGACCCGGTCTCCCCGGGCGAGCGCTACGGGTTCGTCTACGAGATCAACTACCTGCGGTGCATCCACTGCGACCTCTGCGTCGAGGCGTGCCCCACCGAGGCGATCACCGAGTCGAAGCTGTTCGAGTTCTCGTTCACCAACCGCCAGGACGCGATCTACACCAAGTCCGAGCTGGTCGTGGGCGACGACGGCCTGCCGCAGCAGATGCCCTGGGAGGACTGGAGCGACATCGACAAGGTCGCCGGCAACAGCTCCGCCTGGGTCCGCGCCACGGCGCCGTCCGGTGACGCCAGCTACGAGGGCGTCGTCGCCTGGTCCGGTGAGCTCGGCTTCGGCGTGAAGGACCCCGAGCTCGGCCAGACCTACGTCGAGCCCGATCCGGAGCCCGAGGCCCACGACGACCACGGCCACGGCCACGGTCACGACGACCACGACGAGCACGACCACGGGGGAGGTCACCACTGATGGTCGAGCTCTTCGTGTTCGTGTTCGCGGCGCTGGGCTGCATCGCCGGCGCCCTCGGCGTCGTCACGAACCGCAACCCGGTCCACGCGGCCCTGTCGCTGGTCGGGACGCTGTTCAGCATCGCCGTCCTCTTCATCGCCCAGGAGGCCAACTTCCTGGCCGCCGTGCAGGTGATCGTCTACGCCGGCGCCATCGTCGTGCTGTTCCTGTTCGTGATCATGCTGCTGGGCGTCGACCGGGCCGAGGACCTGTCGGTCGAGCCGCTCGGCGGCGGTCAGCGCATCGCGGCGCTGATCATGGGCGTCGCCGTCCTCGCGCTCCCGCTGGCCGCCCTGGCCTCCACCGGCGGCGAGGCCACCGGGGTCAAGGCCGCCGACGGCGCCGCCAACGCCCTCCAGTCGGGCGTCGCCGACGTGAACCAGCTCGGCACCTCGCTCTTCACCGACTACCTCTTCGCCTTCGAGATCACCTCGGTGCTGCTCGTCATCGCCGTCGTCGGTGCCGTCGTGCTGAGCCGCAAGGTGCGGCGGGCCGACCTGGTCGACGACCCGCTGGTCGAGGCCCACCAGGCCGAGCTCGAGGCCAAGGCCGCCGCCGAGGCGGAGGCCGCCGCGGTCGACACCGAGGACGAGGACGGCGCCGACGCCGAGAGCGCCGACGAGCCGGCGGAGGTGGAGGCGTGATGCTCGCCGTCGCCGAGGTCACGCCGGCCTGGTACCTCGTGCTGGGGTCGGTCCTGTTCGCCATCGGGTCCGTCGGGCTGCTCGTCCGCCGGAACCCGCTCGTGATGTTCATGTGCGTCGAGCTCATGCTCAACGCCGTCACGCTCACCTTCGTGACGTTCTCCCGGATGCTGAACGACGTCCGCGGTCAGACGGCCGTGGTCTTCGTGCTCGTGGTCGCCGCCGCCGAGGTCGTGGTCGGCCTCGGGATCATCGTCGCCCTCCTCCGCAAGCAGCCCTCGGCCACGGCCGACGACGTCTCGGTCCTGAAGGGCTGATCGCACCGATGCTCGATCTCGTCTGGCTCATCCCCGCGCTCCCGCTGGCCGGGTTCCTGATCCTCCTCGTGCTCGGCCGCAGGCTCGGCGAGCCCGGGGCCGGCTGGGTCGCCACGCTGATGTGCGGCGGCGCCTTCGTCGCCACCTGCATCGTCTTCGCCGGCCTGCTCGACCAGTCGCCCGAGGAGCGCTCGCACGTCGTCACCCTGTTCCAGTGGCTGGGAGCGGGCGGCTTCACCATCGACGTGGGCTTCCTCGCCGACCCGCTGTCGATCGCCATGGCCTTGTTCATCACGGGCATCGGCACGCTGATCCACCTGTACTCGATCGGGTACATGCACGGCGACGAGAAGTTCTCGAAGTTCTTCGTCTACCTGAACCTCTTCGTGTTCTCGATGCTGATGCTGGTGCTCGGCAGCAACATGCTGGTCACCTTCCTCGGCTGGGAGGGCGTCGGCGCCTGCTCCTACTTCCTCATCTCGTTCTGGTTCACCAAGGACGCCAACGCCTCCGCCGGCAAGAAGGCCTTCGTCACCAACCGCATCGGTGACTGGGGCTTCCTCGTGGCGATGTTCCTCACCTTCGCCACCGTGGGCAGCCTGAACTACGTCGACGTCATCGCCGACGCCCACCACATCGCGCCGGTGACGGCGACGGCGATCGCGCTGCTCCTCTTCGTCGGCGCCTGCGGCAAGTCGGCCCAGCTGCCGCTGTTCGTCTGGCTGCCCGACGCCATGGCCGGTCCGACCCCGGTCTCGGCGCTGATCCACGCCGCCACGATGGTGACGTCCGGCGTCTACCTGATGACCCGGATGAACCCGATCCTCGCCGAGGGCTACACCTTCGCCCCCTCGATCATCGCCTGGGTCGGCGTCGCCACCGCCCTGTTCGCCGCCACCGTCGCGGTTGCCCAGAACGACATCAAGAAGGTCCTCGCCTACTCGACGGTCTCGCAGCTCGGCTACATGTTCCTGGCCGTCGGCTCGGGGGCCTACGTCGCCGCGATCTTCCACATGATCACGCACGCCTTCTTCAAGGCGCTGCTCTTCCTCGGCTCCGGCTCCGTCATCCACGGCATGCACGACGAGCAGGACATGCGGAAGATGGGCGGCCTGAAGAAGTGGATGCCGGTCACGGCCTTCACCTTCATCATCGGCTGGCTCGCCATCGCCGGCGTGTTCCCGCTGTCGGGCTTCTGGTCGAAGGACGAGATCCTCCTCTACGCCTACGACAAGAGCCCCGTGCTCTGGGCGCTGGGCCTCGTCACCGCCCTGCTCACCGCCTACTACATGAGCCGCCAGGTCTTCATGGTCTTCTACGGCGAGGAGCGGTGGCGCGAAGGCGACGCCCACGCCGACCACGAGGAGCAGGAGTCCGAGCACCACGACGCCCACCACGGCGCCGAGCCGCACGAGTCGCCCTGGTTGATGACGCTCCCGCTGGTGGTGCTGTCGGTCGGCGCCGCCTTCGGCGGTCTGCTCAACCTGCCGTTCTCGGAGGACACCAAGTTCCTCGAGAAGTGGCTCGAGCCGGTCGTGGAGCACGGCGAGCACCACCTCACCGTCGACACCAACATCAAGATCGCGCTCGCCTGCATCGCGCTGGTCTGCGCCATCGTCGGGATCCTCGCCGCTGCCCGGGTGTACCTGCAGCAGAAGGCCAAGGCCATCGAGCCGCAGATCCTGGCCGACGCCTGGCGCTACGACAGCACCATCGCCGCCTTCATGGGCGGCCCGGGTGAGAAGGCCTTCGAGGCCACTGCCGCCTTCGACCGAACCGTCATCGACGGCGCCGTCAACGGCGTCGGCACGGTCGTCGCCGGGGTCGGCGGCGGCGTGCGCAAGGTCCAGACCGGCTACGTCCGCACCTACGCCCTGGGCGTGGCCACCGGCGCCGTCGTCCTCGTCGCCTACTTCCTCTCGAGGGTCATCTAGTGGTTCCGTCGATCCTGGCCGCCGAGCACGCCGTCCCCGCGGCCTCGCTCACGCTGATGGTGGTGCTGCCGTTCTTCGGCGCCGCCGCCGTCGCCCTGATCCCGCGGGGCCGCACCGAGCTGCACCGGCTCGTGGCGCTGCTGTTCTCGGTCGGGACGGGCGCCCTCACGCTGTCGCTCCTCGCGTCCTTCGACTGCCACGACGGCGGCTTCCAGTTCGTCGTCAACCGCCAGTGGATCGCCGACTTCGGCATCGGCTGGCACCTGGGCGTCGACGGCATCTCGCTCTTCCTCGTGGTGCTGTCCGGGTTCCTCTTCCCGCTGGCGATCGTCGCCGTCACGCCGCACCACGATCCGAAGCCGTACTACGCCTGGCTGCTCCTCCTGCAGGGCGGCTGCATCGGCGTGTTCTGCTCGCTCGACCTCTTCCTCTTCTTCGTGATGTTCGAGATCGTGCTCGTGCCGATGTACTTCCTCATCGGCGGCTGGGGCTACGGCGACCGGGTCTACGCCGCCCTGAAGTTCTTCCTCTTCACGATGCTCGGCTCGGCGCTGATGCTCGTGGGCATCGTCGGGCTGGCGTTCCTCCACCAGGACGCCCAGCGCGACGCCAACGCCCAGGAGGCGGCGACGATCGAGGCGGTCATCAGCCAGACCCAGCAGCAGGCCCAGCTCACCGGCCAGCCGCTCGACGCCGCGACCCAGGCGGCGATCGCCCAGGACACCGCCAAGCTCGAGAAGCTCAAGAACCCCAAGCTCGACTTCGACCTCGTCCACATCGCCGAGGCCCAGGACGTGAAGGACACGTCGACCGGCGCCGCGCCGTGGGACTGGGGGGCCGCCCGCTGGATCTTCCTGGCCTTCGCGCTGGCGTTCGCGGTGAAGGTCCCGCTGTTCCCGCTGCACACGTGGCTGCCGGACGCCCACACCCAGGCGCCGACGGCCGGCTCCGTGATCCTGGCCGGCGTCATGCTCAAGCTGGGCACCTACGGCTTCGTTCGCCTCGGGCTCTACGTCCTGCCCGAGCCATCGGTCTGGTTCGCGCCCGCGCTCGTGACCCTCGGGACCATCGGCATCGTCTACGGCGCCGTCGTCGCCACGATGCAGAAGGACCTGAAGCGGCTCGTCGCCTACTCGTCCGTCGCCCACCTCGGCTTCATCGCCCTCGGCACCTTCGCCCTCACCACCCAGGGCATCCAGGGCGGCGTCCTCCAGATGGTGAACCACGGCATCTCGACCGGGGCGCTCTTCCTGCTCGTCGGGATGATCTACGAGCGCCGGCACACCCGCCAGATCAGCGAGCTCAAGGGCCTCCAGAAGTCGGCGCCGATCATGGCCGGCGTCTTCACCGTCGTCATGCTCAGCTCGATCGGCCTCCCCGGCCTCAACGGCTTCGGCGGCGAGTTCCTCATCCTCCTCGGCTCCTTCCTCACCCGCCGCTGGTGGGCCGTGGTGGCGGCCACCGGCGTGATCATCGCCGCCCTCTACCTGCTCTGGGCCTTCCAGCGGGTGTTCCACGGCGAGCCGGACGGCGAGAACGCCGAGATGAAGGACATGGGCTGGAAGGAGGGCCTGATCATGGCCCCGCTCCTGGGCCTGATCGTCTTCCTCGGCGTCTACCCGAAGCCGATGCTCGATCGCATCGAGCCGTCGGTCGACCGCCTGGTCGCCCACATCGAGAACCACTCGGACTACCACCAGCCCGACGTCGCCGGCCACGGCAGCGGTGAGCCGTCCGACGAGGCCGAGGAGGCGAACGGCTGATGCTGGCCACGATCCTCCAGCAGCTCGACGACGCCCCGGACCCGATCACGCGGGTCCCGGTCGCCTGGGTGGCGATCGCCCCGATGCTGACGCTGCTCGTCGGCGCCGTCGTGATGCTGATCGCCGACTCGCTCTCGAAGCGCAAGGCGGCGCCCGGCGTCTACGCCACCGCCACCGTCTTGACGGCCGCCGTCGCCGTGGCCTTCAACGTGCCGCTCTGGCAGCGGGTCCAGGACGTCGAGCGGGGACCGTTCTCCACCCTTGCCCAGTCGGTCGGGGTCGACGGCTTCTCCGTCTTCCTCACCTTCGCCATCTGCGCCGCCGTCGTCCTGGGGGCGCTGCTGCTCGACGGCTGGCTCCGCCGCGAGGAGCTCGAGGGTGTGGAGCCCTACGCGCTGATGCTGCTGTCGGCCGCCGGTGGCCTGGTGATGGTGTCGGCCAACGACCTGATCGTCCTCTTCCTCGGGCTCGAGATCCTGTCGATCGCCGTGTACGTGCTGGCCGCCATGCACCTGCGCAAGGTCACCTCGCAGGAGGCCGGCGTGAAGTACTTCGTGCTCGGCGCCTTCGCCTCGGCCTTCTTCCTCTACGGCATCGCCCTGACCTACGGCGCCACCGGCTCCACCAACCTCGTCGACATCACCGGCTTCCTGTCCTCGAGCGTGCTGAAGGACGAGGGGCTGCTGCTGGCGGGCATGGCCCTGCTGCTCGTCGGGTTCTCGTTCAAGGTGGCGGCGGTGCCGTTCCACTTCTGGACGCCGGACGTCTACCAGGGCGCCCCGAGCCCGAGCGTGGCCTGGATGGGCTCCGGCGTGAAGATCGCCGGGTTCGCCGGCCTGATGCGGGTCTTCTACCTCGCCTTCGGCACCTACCAGGTCGACTGGCAGCCGATCCTCTACGCCATCGCCGCCCTCACCCTGGTGGTCGGCGCCGTGCTGGCCGTCGTGCAGACCGACGTGAAGCGCATGCTCGCCTACTCGTCGATCAACCACGCCGGCTTCATCCTCGTCGGCGTGCAGGCCGGCACCCTCCGGGGCATCCAGGCGGCGCTCTTCTACCTGGCCGCCTACACCTTCATGGTCGCCGGCAGCTTCGGGATCATCTCCGTCATCACCCGCAAGGGCGACATTGGGACCAGCCTCGACGACCTCAAGGGCCTCAACCGGAGCCGTCCGGCGCTGGCCCTCGGCTTCGCCCTCCTGCTGTTCGCCCAGGCCGGCGTGCCGCTCACCTCGGGCTTCTTCGCCAAGTTCTACGTGATCACCGCCGCCGTCGACGCCGGCTCCACGAGCCTGGCGATCATCGCCATGCTGACCGCCGTCATCTCGGCCTTCCTCTACCTCCGGATCATCGTGGCGATGTTCATGTCGGACGACGCCACCGAGGGCGCCGAGGCCACCGAGCCCCGCGCCATCCCGATCCCGCTCGCCGCCGGCATCGCCCTGGTGCTGTGCCTCGGCGTGACCATCGGCGTCGGCCTCTTCCCCGGTGTCCTTGCCAAGCCGGCCAAGGACGCCACCCCGGTCCTCGTCGCCGAGCCCGACGCCACGCCCTAGCCCCCCGAGGTCTGTGAACGCTTTTGCGCAGATCGTGCGCATTTCGCTTCACAGACGTTGGAAGAAGTCCGGCTCGGGGGGCGTCGAACGCCCTCGTGGACGACGGGCGCCGGCTGGATCACGAGGATGTCGACTTCCGGGGTCCTGAGGTGGTGTGCTGGTGCCCGTGCTGACGCCGCCGCGGGGGGTGCCCGTGACGCCGATCGACGACGGTCCCCGACGTGCGGCGCCCCTGACCGGGGCCCTAGCCTCGGTCCCGTCCGGACCGCTCCCCGCTGGTGACACGGCGGCGCCGACGACGGTCCTCGACGCCCCCCTCATGCCCCCGTCCTCCCTTGCCGTTCCCGATGTCGATCTGGTCGAGCGCGCCCGTGGCGGGGATCGGTCGGCCTTCGACGAGCTGCTCCGCCGCCACGACGACAAGATGCGCGGCCTCGCCTACCGGCTCCTCACCGACCGGTTCGCCATGGACGACGCCCTGCAGGACGCCTACCTGAACGCCTTCAAGGGCCTGCACCGCTTCAAGGCCGGGAGCGACTTCGGCACCTGGCTCTACCGGATCACCTACAACGCCTGCATCGACGAGCTCCGCCGTCGGAAGCGCCGGCCGGTCAGCACCGAGGACCCCGTCGACCCCGTCTCCGGCCGCCCCGGCCCGGAGCGCACGGTCACCGCCAGCGAGACCGTCCGGGCCGCTCTGGCCGAGCTCCCCACCGACCAGCGGGTCACCGTCGTGCTGGTCGACGGCGAGGGCTTCGACCAGAAGGAGGCGGCCAAGATCCTCGGGATCGCCCCCGGCACCGTCGCCTCCCGCCTGCACCGGGCGCGGGCTGCCCTCCGCCACGTGATCGGAGAGGTCGGGTGACCGAGCCCCTCGACGGCGTGGCTGACCCGGTGGTGGAGGCCGCCCTCCAGCTCCTCCCCATCCCGGACCACGGCGACGACTTCTGGGCCGACCTGGCGGCGCGCCTCGACGCTGAAGACGGTGCCCGACCGCTGGTCGCCACGCGGACGGCCGCCCCCACGGCCACGGTGTTCGCCCTCCCGGAGCGGGAGCCGGCCCCGGTGGCCGACCCCACGCCCGTCCCCGGTCCGCGCCCCGAGCTGGCGCCGGAGCCGGTGCTCGCCACCATCCCTCCTGCCATGCGACGCCGGTCCAACGCGGTGCTGGCCGCCGTGGCCGTGGCGGCCCTGGTCGTCGTCGGGTTGGCGGGTGCCGCCCTGGTCAAGGACCAGTCGGGCGACGGCGGCACGGAGCTGGCCGACGGCGAGAAGGGCGACGCCACCAAGCAGCTCGACAAGCTCGCGGCCACCTCCACGATCCCGGTCGGCACGCCGGACGGCCTCTCGAAGAAGCAGACCAAGGCGGCCCAGACGGCGGCGACGACCTACGCCACCGACCACGCCGCCGCCGGTGCCAGCGGCGCGTGGAGCGCCATCGTGGTCACCCCCGTCTCCACCTCCGACGACGCCGACGTCGCCGTCGTGACCCTGATCGGCGCCTCGGGCGCCCAGGCCTACGCCGTCCGCCTCACCGACGACGGCGCCGAGGTGGTCCCCACCGATCGGGCCGGCACCATCGAGCACGTCTCCCCCGAGCCGGTGGACGACGACGGCACCCCCGCCACCGTGAGCACCAGCGACGACGTCGTGGTCGTCCTCCCGGCGGGCGCCGCCGCCCCGGTGCTCCGCATCGACGACGGCACCCCGGTGATCTGCGGCGAGGCCGCCGGCACCCACTTCGCCGCCATGGACGGCATGGACCGCCAGCGGTGCGCGTGGACCCCCGAGGCGCTGAGCCCCGGCGCCCACACCCTCACGGTCGCGTTCCTCGACGCCGACGGCTCCTCCATCTCGGCGGATTCCGTGGCGTTCCAGGCCGCTTGACGCACCGGAAAACCACCCGGAAGCCCCGACTGGCGGTGATCTTGGTCGCTCGCGCGAGGGTTCACTAGGCTCCCGCAACGTGTCCGATCTCCTCCGCGACTACCTCACGGTGGGCATCTTCGGCCTGATCGGGGCCGGTCTGGTGGGTCTCCTGCTGGGCGTCGGAAGCCTGCTGCGACCCACCCGTCCGCAGGCGGAGAAGTACATCAACTACGAGTCCGGCGTGGACCCGGTCGGCTCCGGCTGGGGCCAGAGCAACATCCGGTACTACGTGTACGCCCTCCTGTTCGTGATGTTCGACGTCGAGGCCGTGTTCATCTTCCCGTTCGCCACCCGCGTGGATGCCTACGGGTGGTTCGGCGTCGTGGAGATGGTCCTGTTCATCGCGATCCTGGCCCTCGGCCTCCTCTACGCCTGGAAGAAGAAGGTGCTGCGTTGGGTGTGACCTCGAGCGGGCGCTGCTGATGGGTCTCGTCGAGAGCGGCAAGATGCCCAAGCCGCTCACCAAGCTCCTGAACCTGAGCCGCAAGTACTCCGTCTGGGCCTACCAGTGGGGGCTGGCCTGCTGCGCCATCGAGATGGGCGCCGCCCTCGCCGCGCCCCGCTACGACGTCATGCGCCTCGGCGTGATCCCGTTCCCGGCCAGCCCCCGCCAGGCGGACCTGGTCATCATCTCGGGCACCGTCACCGACAAGATCGTCCCGTCGATCCGCCGGCTCTACGAGCAGATGCCCGACCCGAAGTACGTGATCTCGATGGGCTCGTGCACCAACTGCGGCGGTCCGTACTGGGACAGCTACTCCGTCACCAAGGGCGTCGACCAGGTCGTGCCGGTGGACGTGTACGTGCCCGGCTGCCCGCCGCGGCCGGAGGCGCTCCTCGAGGGCATCGTCATGCTCCAGGAGCGCATCCAGAACGAGGACATGCGCGCCCGCTGGGCGGGAGACCAGGGGAACGCCGACCTGGAGCCGATCGTCGTTGGCTGACGAGGCCACCACGACCGAGGCTCCCGCGGAGGAGGCGCCCGTCGCCACCGACGACGCGCGCGAGGCCCTGCTCGCCGTCTTCCAGGAGCACCTCGGCGACGCCGTCGTCGACAGCCTGGTCAAGCCCGGCCAGGGGCTCTGGATCCGCGTCGCCACCGCCGCCTGGGCCGACGCCGCCGAGGTCGCCCGCCGCCACGCGGGCCTGACCTTCTTCGACTTCCTCTCGGCCGTGGACTGGCTGCCGTCGCCCTACGGGCGCTACGAGGACAGCTCCGTGGACACGCCGTTCCCGCCGGCGATGCCCGACCGCAGCGCCGCCGTCCCCGGCTACACGGGCGGCGACTCCCGCCTCCAGGTGCTGGCGTCGGTGGCCCGACCGGGCACCGCCCTCCGGGTGATCCTCAAGGCCGACGTGCCGGACGACGACCCCCGCATCGCCACGTGGATCGGGAGCTACGCCGGGGCGGCGTGGCACGAGCGCGAGGCCTGGGAGATGTTCGGGATCACCTTCGAGGGGCATCCCGACCTCCGCCACCTCTACCTGCCGTCCGAGTTCGAGGGCCACCCGCTGCGCAAGGAGTTCCCGCTCCTCGCTCGCGTGGTGAAGCCCTGGCCGGGCATCGTCGACGTCGAGCCCATGCCCGGCGGCGACGACGAAGAGGAAGCCACCGAAGGGGAGGCCGAATCGTGACCGAGACCCTCACCCCGGCCCAGGAGCTGGGGTACATCACGGCCCAGGCCGCCGATGGCCGCTTGAACGTCGAGGTCGAGACCGACGACGGCATGGTGCTCAACATGGGGCCGCAGCACCCCGCGACCCACGGCACGCTGCGCCTCGTCGCCCGCCTCGACGGCGAGCAGGTCACCTCCGCCGACGTCATGTGCGGCTACATGCACCGCGGCTACGAGAAGCTGTGCGAGGTCCGGTCGTACCCGCAGGTCACCACGCTGGTGAACCGCATCGACTGGCTCGGCAGCTTCGCCAACGAGGTGCCGTTCATCCTCGCCGCCGAGCAGCTCATGGAGGTCGAGGCGCCGCCGCGCGCCCAGTGGATCCGCACGATCCTCTTCGAGCTCTCCCGCATCGCCAACGTCAGCCTCTTCATCGGCGACCTCGCCCTGCAGCTCGGCGCCCAGACGCCGGCCTTCCTGGCGTTCCGCGACCGCGAGTTCGTGCTGAACCAGATCGAGTCCGTCACCGGCGGCCGCTTCCACCCGAACTTCGACCGCATCGGCGGGCTGAAGGACGACCTCCCCAAGGGCTGGATCGCCGAGACGAAGGCCGCCATGCGCCGCCTCCGCGACTTCTGCGACCTCATGGAGGGGCTGGTCTACGGCAACGAGATCTTCCAGACCCGCACCCGTGGGATCGGGATCATCCCGCAGCACGTGGCCCTCAGCTACGGCCTGACCGGCGCCAACCTGCGTGGCTCCGGCGTCGACTGGGACCTCCGCCGGGACGCCAACATCGGCCTCGCCTACGACCAGCTCGACTGGAAGGTCTGGACCCACCCGGACGGCGACAGCTTCAGCCGCTGCTGGGTGCGCCTCCAGGAGGTCCGGGAGGCGACCAAGATCGTCGACCAGCTCTGCGACGGCCTCCCGGGCGGAGCGATCATGGCCAAGGTCCCCCGCATCATCAAGGTGCCGGAGGGCGAGGCCTACGTCGCCACCGAGAACCCGCTCGGCGAGATGGGCTACTACGTCGTCTCCAAGGGCGACACCGGCCCGTTCCGGGTGAAGATCCGGTCCGCCAGCTTCAACAACATCTCCATCGCCCCGTGGCTGCTGAAGGGCGTGTACGTGCCCGACATCATCACGATCCTCGCCAGCCTCTACTTCATCCTGGGGGACATCGACCGGTGATCGCCCCGATCCTCGGCATCGACCTGTCGTACTGGCAGGTGACGACGCTCCGCGGCCTGGCCGTGGCGGTGTTCGTCATCCTCGGCGCCGGCACCTTCGTCATCGCCTTCCTCTTCAAGATGATGAGCTACATGCAGAGCCGGCTCGGCCCCATGGAGGCCGGTCCACACGGCTCGCTGCAGCTGCTCGCCGAGGTCGGCAAGTTCCTCCAGAAGGAGGACCTCACCCCCGAGCGGGCCGACGCCCAGCTCTTCCGCCTGGCGCCGTACATCATCCTGGCCAGCACCTTCCTGCTGGCCGTCGTGATGCCCTTCGGGCCCGACGCCTACTTCACCAACCTCGACACCGGCATCTTCCTGGCCATGGGCCTCTCCTCGGTGTCGGTGATCGGCATCCTCGTCGCCGGCTGGGCCTCGGCCAACAAGTACTCGCTGATCGGCGGTCTGCGCGCCGCCGGCCAGCTCATCGCCTACGAGCTGCCGATGGTGCTCGCCATCGTCGGCGTGGTCATCCAGGCCGGCACGCTGAACCTGCAGGGGATCGTGACCGCCCAGCACGAGGGCTCGATCTTCGGCTGGGACGCCCTGGGCAACCCGTTCATCCTCACCCAGATCGTCGGCTTCCTCGTCTTCCTCACCGCCGCCCAGGCCGAGCTGGCCCAGCCGCCGTTCGACATGCCGGTGGCCGAGTCCGAGATCGTGACCGGCTACATCACCGAGTACTCGGGCATGCGGTTCCTGCTCTTCTTCATCGGCGAGTTCGCCACCGCCGCCGTGTTCGCAGCGCTGGCGGCGACGATGTTCCTCGGCGGCTGGTCGATCCCGTTCGTCGACATCGACGAGAACATGATGAACGTCGTCGGGCCGCTGGTGCTCTTCGGGAAGATGATGCTCGTCGGGTTCCTCATCTTCTGGGTGCGGTTCACGTTCCCCCGCTTCCGTGAGGACCAGCTGCAGTCGCTGGCGTGGAAGTTCCTGATCCCGATCTCCCTGGTGAACATCCTCGCCACGATGATCCTGAAGGTGGCGTTCTAGATGCCGTCGTTCCCCAAGCCGAAGGTGCCCGGGCTCTTCACCGGCATGAAGATCACGATCCGCGAGGCGCGACGGACCCTGTTCCCGTCCCGCGGCATCAAGACCCTCATCCCGGCCCCGACGATCGGTGCCGTCACGGTGCAGTACCCCCACGAGAGCGAGACCCCGACGCCCCGGGCGCGCGGCGTGATCGCCCTCAAGGAGGAGAACTGCACCGTCTGCATGCTGTGCTCGCGCAGCTGCCCCGACTGGTGCATCTACATCGAGGGCCACAAGACCAAGGCGCCGCCCCGCCGTCCCGGTGGCAAGGAGCGCACGATCAGCGCCCTCGACCGCTTCGACATCGACTTCGCCCTGTGCATGTACTGCGGCATCTGCGTCGAGGTCTGCCCCTTCGACGCCCTCTTCTGGAGCCCCGAGTACGAGTACTCGGAGCCCCGCCTCGCCGACCTGCTCCACGACATGGACCGGCTCAGCGAGTGGATGGAGACGGTCCCGGACTTCGAGGCCTACGAGGCCGGCTCGGACGCCAAGGTCAAGAAGGTTCCGCGCTGATGGTCGCCCAGAACCTCTTCTTCTACGCCTTCGCGGCCGCGATCATCTTCAGCGCCCTCCGGGTGGTGACGACCAACAACGTCGTCCACGCCGCCCTCTACCTGGTGGCCGTGCTGGCCTCCGTCGGCGCCATCTACATCCTGGTGGCGGCCGAGTTCGTCGCCGCCACGCAGGTCCTCGTCTACATCGGCGCCATCGTCGTCCTCTTCCTGTTCGGCGTGATGCTCACCAGAGCCAAGCTCGGACGGGACGACAACCTCACCCACAAGCAGTGGTGGGGCGGAGCCCTCACGTCCCTGCTGCTGTTCGGCGTGATGGTCTACGCCCTCCTCGACCAGTACGGCTGGACGCGGACCCCGCTGCCGAAGGACCCGCAGATCATCACGGTCAACGGCTCCAACACCGCCACGGTCAGCGACGCCATCTTCTCGAGCTACCTCATCCCGTTCGAGGTCGTGTCCGTGCTCCTGCTCGCCGCCCTCGTCGGCGCCATCGTCCTGGCCCGGAAGGACTGATCGTGGACGACCTGCTCCTCAACCAGTTCCTGCTGCTCGGCGCCGCGCTCTTCTGCATCGGCGTGTACGGCGCCCTGGCCCGCAAGAACGCGGTGCTGGTGCTGATGTCGATCGAGCTGATCCTCAACGCCGTGAACATCAACCTGGTCGCCTTCGGCGCCATGACCGGCTCGATCTCCGGTTCGGTGTTCGCGCTGTTCGTCATCGCCATCGCGGCCGCTGAGGTCGGTGTCGGCCTCGCCATCGTCCTGCTCATCTACCGGAACCGCCAGAGCGTCGACCTCGACGACCTGGCGGAGATGAAGGGCTAGGGCCCCCGCCGCATGGACTCGATCCTCGAGCACGCGTACGTCATCCCGCTGATCCCGGCGGCGTCGTTCCTCATCATCCTGCTCTTCGGCAAGCGCATGAAGTTCAAGGGCGCCGAGGTCGGCATCGCCGCGCTGGCGCTCTGCTTCGTCCTGGCCGTCGGGGCCAACGTCCAGTGGCGCTCCCACGTCAACGACGCCGAGCACAAGAGCGAGCAGGCCCACGAGGAGGAGGCGGCCGAGGGCGGCCACGAGGAGGCGCCCGCCGCCGAGAGCACCGGCGAGGCCGCCGAGGAGGAGGAGCACTTCGACGTCGCTCCCTTCGAGAAGACCTGGACCTGGTGGGAGAGCGGCGGCCAGGAGTTCTCCGTCGGGATGCTCCTCGACGGCATGGGCGTGATGATGCTCTTCGTCGTCACGCTGATCTCGCTGCTGGTGCACATCTACAGCACCGACTACGTCGGGGGCGATCGGCGCTACACGCACTACTTCGCCTTCCTGTCGCTGTTCACCGCCTCGATGCTCGGGCTGATCATGAGCCAGAGCACCCTGCAGCTCCTGACGTGCTGGGAGCTCGTGGGCCTGTGCTCGTTCAGCCTCATCGGGCACTGGTGGGAGGAGAAGCCGAACTCCGACGCCGCCCTCAAGGCGTTCCTCACCAACCGCGTGGGTGACGTCGGCCTGATCTGCGGCGTGATCATCCTCTACTTCGCCGCCGGCACCTTCGACATCGTGAAGATCAACGAGATGGCGATCAACGGCGACATCAGCCACTTCCTGCTGCTGTGCGCCTCGTGCTCGCTGATCGCCGCCGTCATGTCGAAGTCGGGCCAGTTCGTCCTGCACACGTGGCTCCCGGACGCCATGGCCGGTCCGACGCCGGTGTCGGCGCTCATCCACGCCGCCACCATGGTCGTGGCCGGCGTCTTCATGGTCGGCCGCCTCTACGGCGTCTTCTTCCAGGGCCTCTCGATCGGCGTCTCCAGCGTCAACCTGCTGGCGGTGGTCGGGGCCGTCACCGTCATCGGCGGCGCCGGGCTCGCCTTCGTGCAGAGCGACATCAAGAAGGTGCTCGCCTACTCCACGGTCTCGCAGCTCGGGTACATGGTCATGGCCCTGGGCGTCGGTGCCTGGACCGCCGCCTTCTTCCACCTCTTCACCCACGCCATGTTCAAGGCCGGCCTGTTCCTCGGCTCCGGCTCGGTGGCCCACTCGGTCCACTCGTTCGACATGAAGAAGGACATGGGCGGCATGAAGAGGTTCATGCCGAAGACCTTCGCCACCTTCGTCATCTGCACCGGTGCCCTCATCGGCCTCTTCCCGCTGGCCGGCTTCTGGTCGAAGGACGAGATCCTCGCCGGCGCCAACTCGCTCGGCGGCGACGGCGGCTACAAGGTCTTCATGGTCGTCGGCCTCGTCGGCGCCTTCATGACGGCGGCCTACATGACGCGCTGCGTCTACCTCACCTTCTTCGGTGAGCCCCGCGGCGCCGCCGCCGACCCGCACCACGCGCCCCACGAGAGCGGGCCGCGGATCGTGATCCCCCTCTACATCCTCACGTTCATGGGCGCCCTCGCCGGTCTGGTCAACCTGCCGAACAGCGGGATCCTGAAGCCGCTGCCGGACGGGGTCACCCTCCGCTTCGAGCACTACTACGAGCCCAAGGGCGACTACTTCCCGTCGATCCTCCAGACCTTCGCCCACCCCGGCTTCAACATCGGCATCGCGCTGGTGTCGACGGTCATCGGCCTCTCGGGCATCGGCCTCGCCTACGCCTGGTACTTCAAGGGCCTCGGACCGCACGGGATCACCGAGCGCAGCAAGCTGGCCCGGCGCGGCTACACGGTGCTCGAGAAGAAGTACGGCCTCGACATCCTCTACACCGACATCATCGTGGGCTCGATCAAGGGGCCGATCGCCAAGGCGGCCTACTGGTTCAACCAGCACGTGCTCGACGGGGCCGTCAACGGCGCCGGCGCCGCCGCCGTGAAGAGCGGCCAGTTCGTCTACGACACGATCGACCAGGGCGTGGTCGACACCATCGTCAACGGCTCCGGAGCTGCCGCCGAGGGCAGCGGCCAGGGCCTCCGCCAGATCCAGACCGGCCGGGTGCAGCAGTACGGCGCCCTGCTCTTCGCCGGCGCGGCCCTCCTGGCCGTCGCCTTCATCGTCTTCATCTAACGGGAAACCAAGGACCGAACGGGACCATGGACAACAACCAATTCCTCACCGACTGGGGCCTGAGCCTGATGGTGTTCCTGCCGTTGGCAGGGGCGCTGCTCGTCATGCTCCTGCCGAAGGCCGAGGAACAGCTCATCAAGGTGGTGGCGCTGGTGGCGTCGCTCGCCTCGGCCGCCGTCGGTGTCGCCATCCTCATGGACTTCGACTACGACCACTCGGAGAAGCTCCAGTACGTCGTCGACAAGTCCTGGATCGAGGTCATCAGCTCCCGGTACTACATCGGCCTCGACGGCCTCTCGCTGCCGCTGATCGCGCTGACGCTGCTGATCACGCCGCTGGTCATCATCTACAGCTGGGACCACTTCCCCGAGCCGAAGAACCCGAAGGCCTTCCTGGCCCTGATGCTCCTGCTGCACACGGGCATGCTCGGCAGCTTCGTCGCCCACGACCTCATCCTCTTCTTCGTCTTCTTCGAGGTCGTCCTGCTCCCGATGTACTTCATGATCGGCGTGTGGGGTGGCGAGCAGCGTCAGTACGCCTCGATCAAGTTCTTCCTGTACACGCTGTTCGGCTCGGCACTGATGATCGTCAGCTTCCTGGCGCTCTTCTTCGTCGCCGGAGGCCACACGTTCTCGATGGAGGGCATCGCGGCGGCCGTGGCCGAGCGCAACGCCATCGGCAACCTCGCCATCGGCACCCAGGTGCTGATCTTCGCCGGCATGTTCATGGGCTTCGGCATCAAGGTGCCGATGTTCCCGTTCCACACCTGGCTCCCGGACGCCCACACGCAGGCCCCCACCCAGGGCTCCGTGATCCTGGCGGCCGTGCTCCTGAAGCTCGGCACCTACGGCTTCATCCGGGTCGCCATGGGGATCCTCCCCGAGGCCGGCGTGAAGTGGGCCCCGGTGATCGGTGCGCTGGCGGTGACCGGCATCATCTACGGCGCCCTCGGGTGTCTGGCGCAGACGGACATGAAGCGGCTGATCGCGTTCTCGTCGGTCGCCCACATGGGCTACGTGATGCTCGGCATCTCGTCACTCACGGCCTTCGGGTTCAACGCCGCCGTGTTCGGCATGGTCGCCCACGGTCTCATCACCGGCATGCTCTTCTTCGTCGCCGGCTCCGTGAAGGAGCGGTTCCACACCCTCGAGATCAAGCGCCTGGGCGGCCTGCTGATCCAGGCGCCGAAGATGGGCTGGATCCTCGGCTTCTGCACCATGGCGTCGCTCGGCCTGCCGGGCCTGGCGGGGTTCTGGGGCGAGTTCCCGGCGATCCTGTCCGCCTACAACCCGGGCGCCGGCCTCTCCGAGGAGCTGTTCCGGGTGTACATGGTGATCGCCGCCATCGGCACCGTGTTCGCCGCCGGCTACCTCCTCTGGCTGTACCAGCGCACCGCCTTCGGCACGCCGTCGGAGGAGTTCAGCCACGAGCACATCCACGACGTCCACGTGACCGAGTGGATCGCCTGGCTGCCGCTGCTCGTCCTCATCCTCGTGCTCGGCGTCTTCCCGAACCTGATCTTCCACGTCACGGACCCGTTCCTCACCCAGCTGGGTGATGTCTTCAAGGGCCTCGCGTAGCCGCCGTGATCGCCACCCTCCTGACCGCCGCGCTCAGCGCATCGGGATCGGACTTCGCCCGACCCGTGGTCGACTGGCACGCGCTCGCGCCCGAGCTCGTGCTCACCGGCGCCATCGTCGTGGTGCTGCTCGTCGACCTCTTCACCCCGCAGGGGTCACGAGGCGTCGTGCCGCCGATCGCCGGCATCGGCCTGCTGGCGGCGATGGTCCCCGTGCTCACCCTCGCCGTCGACGGCGCCGACCGGGTGATGTTCGACGGCGCCTACGCCGTCGACAACTACGCCCTGCTGCTCAAGGCGCTGTTCCTCGGCGCCGGCTACGTCGTGGTGCTGCTCTCGACGAACTACATCGCCGAGGGCGACTATGCCGAGGGGGAGTACTACTTCCTGCTGCTGAGCTCGATCCTCGGCATGACGGTCATGGCCTCGGCCCGCGACCTCGTGACGATCTTCGTCGCCCTCGAGCTCCTCTCGATCCCCGCCTACCTCCTCGCCGGTTGGCGCAAGCGCGACCTCAAGGGCAACGAGGCGGGCGTGAAGTACTACCTGATGGGCGTGTTCGCGTCGGCAGTGCTCCTGTACGGCATGTCGCTGATCTACGGGTTCTCCGGCACCACGCTGCTGTCGGGGATCGGCGAGGCCCTCACCTCCGGGGACCACGGCAACACCACCGCCTTCATCACCCTCGGCATCGTGCTCGTGGTCGTCGGCTTCGCCTTCAAGGTCTCGGCGGTGCCGTTCCACACGTGGGCGCCGGACACCTATGAGGGCGCCCCGACCCCGATCACGGCGTTCCTCGCCGTGGCCTCGAAGGCGGCCGGCTTCGTCGCCCTCCTCTCGGTGGTGCTGATCGCCTTCATCGGCCGCGACGACGTCGTCGGCCCGATGATGTGGGTGCTCGCCGCCCTCACGATGACGGTCGGCAACCTGATCGCCCTGCGGCAGACGAACATCGTCCGGATGCTCGCCTACTCCGGTGTGGCGCAGGCGGGCTTCATGCTCGCCCCGCTCGCGGCGGTGGGCACCAACCCGGCCGGCGCCGGCCATGCCGTGGTCACGTACCTCCTGATCTACGCCGCCATGAACCTGGGCGCCTTCGCCTGCGTGCTCGCGGTGGCCCGCAAGACCGGCAGCGCCGAGATCTCCACGTGGGGCGGTCTGTTCGAGTACGCCCCCGGGCTGGCGACCCTGATGGCGGTCTTCCTGTTCAGCCTCGCCGGCATCCCGCCGCTCGGCGGCTGGCTGGCCAAGTTCGTCGTCTTCAAGTCGCTGCTCTCGGTCGAGCTCACCACCGGCAACGTGGTGCTCGCCGTCATCGTCGGCATCAACTCGGTGATCGCGCTCTACTACTACGCCAACGTCGCCCGAGAGATGTTCTTCAAGCCGGTGCCGGACGGCGACACCACCCGGATCCGGGTCCCGTTCTCGCTGGCCGCCGCCCTGGCCATCTCGGCGGTGCTCACCTTCGCCTTCGGCGTCAGCAACCTCGCCACCCGCTTCGGCGACCTCGCGACCTTCGTCTAGGTCCGCCCGCGAGGTTGCGTGCACCGGGGGCCCTCGCGACCTCGAGATGCACGCAACCCGACGAGGTCAAGAGCCAGGGCGCGGCGAGGAGCCGCGGGACGAGCGTTGCGGCGGGCTCGCCCCACTCCGAGCGGAGCTTGGGGGCACGAGCTGTCCTCTGAGGGCGGCTCCTGCCCCGAACTTCGCAGGGCAGCCCGGTTGGGGGCAAGGGTTGCCCTCGGTGGGCGGCTCCTGCCCCGAACTTCGCCCTCCGCCCGTGACCTTGGACCGGCACGCGGCGAGGCCCCGCCCGGTGGAGGGGCGGGGCCTCGGCTTCCGACCGGCTGGCGGAGGGCCGGTCGGGGGAGCGGGAGGGTGTCAGTCCTCGGGGTGATCCCGGCCGGAACCGCTGGAGCCGGAACCGCTGGAGCCGCCGTGGTCATCGCCGGCATCATGACCGGAGCGGTCGCCGCCGCCGTGGTCGTCGCCCAGATCGTGGTCGGCGGGGTCGTCGGCGCCGTGGCCGCTGTGGTCGTCGCCGACGTCGTGGTTGGCGGGGTCATCGGCGCCTCCGCGGCCGGAGCCGGAGCGGTCATCGCCGGGAACGGTCGAGCTCGTGCCGGGGGTCAGGTCCCGCACCCGCACCCGGGTCCGGATCTGGCCGTCCTCGAGCTCCGCCTTCACGTCGACCCGCTGGGTGGCGGACAGGAACCGCACCTCGACCTCGCGGCCGGCGGAGCGCTGCTCGCCGAGCGTCCAGCCGTCGTTCGGGGTGGCGGAGGTGACGACGAGCTTGCCGTCGGCCACCGTCACCACGACGGTGCCGGCCGGGGCCGCGTCGATCGTCTTGGTCGTCCCGTCCGGCACGGCGTTCGCCGGGGCGGTGACGTCGACCGAGGTGGGCGTGTCGTCGGCGGTGCTCGGGGTGGTGGCACCGGTGCAGCGCGGATCGCCGGCGTGCTCAGCCTCGTCGCACGGACCGGGCTGGTCCTCGTGGACCCCGGCGAGCTGGACGGGGCTGGGGCCGCCAGCGGCGGCGGCGATGGCCGTCAGCGCGACGCCGGTGCCGAGCAGGCCGGCGGTCACGGCGACGGCCGCCCGCCAGCGCAGGGGTCGGGGCTGATCGGGGGCGGGGTGGTCGGTGTTCATCGAGGGGTCCTTTCGACCGGCGAGGGGATCGCCCGGCGTGCTGCCGAGGCTGGATCGATCCTGCGGGTCCGGCCGCTAAGCGCACCCCCGGGCAACCTCAAGGCCAGGTGAAATCCGCGGCCCGGTGGACGGATCGGCGTCAGCCGTGGAACCCGTCGTCGCCACCGCTGGGCCCGCCGCCGCCGCCCCCACCGCCCCCGCTGGTGTCCTCTCGGGTGTCGCTCCGGGCGGTGCCGTCCCACCAGCCGGAGACCCGGCTGCGGTGGTCGGGGCTCTCGAACTCCACCCGCACGCCGTTGCCGTGCTCGGGCTCGACGTCGACGCGGAAGCCGGGGTTCGGGGTCGCCGTGACGACGGTGACGCCGGCGGGGCTGAACCGAAGGACGACCGAGCCGCCGACGACGGTGAAGGTCTTCGTGCTGGCCGGGATCGTGGGAGGAGGCGGGCGCGTGGCCGAGGTGGTGGCGGTGGGGCGCTCCGAGGCGTCGGTGACGCCGTCCTGGCCGTGGTCGTCGACCGTGGCGTCGGGTCCGGGGGGCACCGTGGTGCTGGTCGAGGCCGGGGCGACGGTGGTCGTCGTGGCGGCGGCGTCGAGCTCCGCTCGCACGTCCGAGGCGCTCAGCGCTGCCGGGCGATCGGGACCGGTCAGCTGGTCGCCGACCGCCCCCACCGCCATGCTCGCGAGCGCGACGGCGCCGACGCCGGCGAGGAGCCAGCCGACCACGAGCGCGACGGTCTTCCGCACCCGGACATCCTGCCGTCGCCCGGGTGAGGTCGGGTCCAAGGCCGCCCTAAGCCTGGGTTAAGCGCCGGGGCCAGGGCGCCTCGCCGCTCTCCGTCTCGGGCGTCGCGGCGTAGCGTCCCGACCGTGGTGTCCGTGCTCGTGGTCGAAGACGACCAGTCCATCCGGGAGGCGCTGGCGCGCGCACTGACGGAGGCGGGCCACGCCGTCCGGACCGAGGGGCGGGGCGCCGATGCCCTGAGCGCCGTGGTGGCGTGGGCCCCCGACGTCATGGTGCTCGACCTCGGGCTGCCCGACCTCGACGGCGCCGACGTCCTGAAGATGGTGCGGGGGGTGTCGTCCGTGCCGATCATCGTGGCCACGGCGCGAGACGACGACGCTGAGGTGGTCCGGCTCCTCGACGCCGGCGCCGACGACTACGTCGTGAAGCCCTACTCCGCCAACCACCTCGAGGCCCGCCTGCGGGCCGTGCTCCGCCGCTCGGGCACCGGGCCGGAGGCCGGTGGCGGGGTGCTCGAGGTCGGCGCGCTCGTGGTCGACCCTGATCGCCGGCTGATCACGCTGGAGGGCCAGCCGCTGGAGCTGTCCCGGCTCGAGTTCGACCTCCTCGCCCACCTGGCCCGTCGGTCGCCGGACGTCGTGCCCCGGCGGGAGCTCCTCGCCGAGGTGTGGAGGCAGCCCCACGGAGGCGCGGACAAGACGATCGACGTCCACCTGTCTTGGCTGCGGCGGAAGCTCGGCGAGTCGGCGTCGGCGCCCCGCTACCTGCACACCGTCCGGGGCGTCGGCATCAAGCTCGAGCCCCCCGGCTGACGGTGCGCCGGCGCCTCCTCGTCGTCACCCTCGCCGTCACCTCGCTCCTGGTGGCGGCCTTCGCCATCCCGCTGGCCCTCCTCGTGCGCGACGTCGCCCGCGACCGGGCGCTCACCGACGCCGAGCGGGACGTGGCGGCGATCGCGCCGGTGCTCGCCGCCACGACCACCGACCGGGAGGTGCTCGACGGGGCGATCGCCAGCACCGCGACCGGGCGCGACGGCCGGCTCACCATCGTCCTTCCCGGAGGCGATCGGGTGGGGGGGACGGGTGCCATCGACGACGACGCCGTGGCGCTGGCCGACGAGCGACGGGTCGCCTTCTCCCGCCAGACCTCGGACGGGACCGACGTCTACAGCCCGGTGGTGGTCGCCGACCAGGACGGCGACGGCCGCTCCGACGTCGTCGTGATCCGTGCGCACGTGCCGGCGGCGGCCCTGCGCGACGGGGTGACCACCGCCTGGCTCATCCTTGCGGCCGTCGCGGTGGCGCTGCTGGCGATCGCGGTCGCCGCCACCGACCGCCTGGCGCGGAGCGTGACCCGTCCGGCGGCGGACCTCGCCGCCACCAGCCGGGCGCTGGCCACCGGCGACCCGACTGCCCGAGCCGCCGTCGCGGGACCGCCCGAGATCGCCAGCGTCGCCGAGGCCATCAACCTGCTCGCCGACCGGATCGACGAGCTCCGGGCGGTGGAGCGCGAGCGCGTCGCCGACCTCTCCCACCGGCTCCGGACGCCGCTGACCGCCCTGCGGCTCGACGCCGAGGCCACCGGCTCGGAGGTCCTCATCGCCGACGTCGAGCGCCTCGAGGCCGAGGTCAGCGAGCTCATCCGGACGGCTCGGCGGCCCCTCCACGAGACGGTGGCGGTCCGCTGCGACCTGGCCGCCGTCGCCGCCGAACGGGCCACCTTCTGGCTTTCCAGCACATTGGGATCCTAAGCTTAGAATTCCACGTGGACAAGTTGTCGCG
>JADMIO011863397.1_pt1 | contig 35757 bp, 31 predicted proteins | sample 8958161 | NCBI WGS metagenome assembly JADMIO01 (sample SAMN16585339, study PRJNA669376) | soil metagenome | isolation source: Crop rotation soil | place: USA: Cullars Rotation, Alabama | collected 2011
CTTTCCCCGACGGTGAGCATAGGGAGCCTGCACCCAACGGGGAATGCATTGTGGCTTCAACTTCTTCTGTGGCTTTATATAGGAGCTTGTGTCGCACTGACCGCGCTGTATATCAGCGCCTATTTCCGCATCAATAAAGCACTGAGGGGCGGGCAGGCAATATTATTTAATGGCTACCCGGTTATTACAGAAACATCCCTGGGGCCTGGTTCGCTTGGACGCCGGATTTTCTTTCCTGGCAGTGAGGTAAATGCCCTCATTGCGCGTCATGAGCTTGCGCACATACAGGCGCGTCACAGATATGATTCTTTGCTGCTGCAGGCGGTGCATGTGATTTTTTGGGTCTCACCTGCGCACTGGCTGCTGGGCGGGGAGCTAAAGATGGTGCACGAGTTTGAGGCAGACCATGTAGCCAGTGAAGGTGTTGATGCTGCAAACTATGGGTCACTGCTGCTATCGCAAAGCTTCAACGCACCATTTCCGTTTACAATTGCTCAATCCTTTTTCCATCACCCCTTAAAACGTCGCATCATGATGCTGCAAAAAATGAAAACCCCGAGAAGAAGTGTGCTGCTTGCTGCTGCCACTGCCCTGAGCCTTGTCTTTGTAAGCACTGTGTTTCTTGTGCAGGCAAAGGGCCCGCGAAAGCGTGCAGAGGCTTCGGAAATTGCGACAGCAGTTGCGCTCCTGGATATGGATATCGTGAAGCGGAATACGCCACCGAAAGCCGGTGAGATCAAGGCGCTGGACAATGGCAGCATTGCGTTTAAAACCGTTGACAAGATGCCTGCATTTAACGGCAGCATGCAAACCTGGCTAAAGGACTACATCAAAAATCCGGAGTATGCCATACGCGCCAGCGCGGCAAGGGATAGAAGCATTATAGAGTTCACGGTTGCAGCTGACGGACAGATTTTCAGCCCCCGACTCATACACTCTTCAGGGGATCAATTGCTGGACAATGAAGCGCTGCGTGCGGTGGGGGCTATGCCACCCTGGAAACCAGGTATGCAACAGGGTAGAGCAGTGCCGGTGATTGTGACCCTGCCTATATCATTTAAGCCGGGTGGCGGGGACGGCTGTTAGGGGTGTCCTTTCTCCTGTTGTTGAATTAAGCTGCTTTACAAGACTTAGATATGAAGGCAGCTCAGGAGACTGCGATATGGAATTCTCTTTTCCTGGTGTCTTTTTGAGAAAGCGCCATGCGGCTATGTTATCTGTTAGGCTTCTTTCTGATGCTGAGCTGTAGGAATCAGGAAAGCTCGAGTGCGGTTAGCACTCAGCACATCGAACCGGGCGTAGTTGATACGCTCTCCTATGACCAGCTCAAAAAGAATGTAAGTGACAAAAGAAAGCTGTTCAATAAAGCAAGCTTAGACCTCAAGAATCCGAAAAACCTCAATGTACTTAAGGATTACTGGGTAAATACACTGCTCAATGACTTCTACCCGAAATGGGCACAGACACCATGGGATTATAATGGCACAACCGAGCAGCCAGGAGTCGGAAATATTGCTTGCGGGTATTTCGTAACAACGTTGCTCCGGGATATGGGTGTAAAAATCCAAAGAATAAAGCTGGCTGTGTGTCCATCCTCCGAGATGATGAAAGCGCTAGTGCCGGGGCAAGAGCTGATTAATCTGAGTTCACTTTCCTTCAATGATTTCAATAATAGAATAACCGCCTACGGGAAAGGTGTTTACATTATTGGCCTCGACTTCCACACGGGCTTTATCATTAATGACGGAACCGAAAATTGGGCCCTCCATTCAAACTATATCGATCGACAAGGTGTCACTAAGGAAACTATATTAAACTCTGATGCCTTTAGGTCATCAAAGACGCGCTGGCTTGTTTGCCTGACATCTGATATTGACTTCCTCTCGAGATGGATAAAGTAGTTAGGTCCTTTTTTAAACGCCACAGCTTTAGAGATCTAAATGCTGCGGGCTTGTTGACTAGTTTTTGAGTAGAAAGATATTACAGAAGACGTATCCCAGGCGTTGCCCGATGTGGGCTCAAGTAACATTTGTTGTGATGGTAGTCCATTGGCATTCAAGGCGACTTGTTGCTTCTGTACATAGTTGCTGTCGCCAGTGCTTTTAATATCCATCCCATCGAAATAAGTATAGGATATTGACGGACCAGAATAGCCGTAGTGCAAGACTCCATAATTTTTAAAGCTGGCGCTTGACGAATCCCAATATTTCGCCAGATATCTGGTAGGCCGGTTCAAGCCGTCGTATGCAATGCTTGCGTGAACATGTTGCCCCCTGCCAAAATCATCAAACTGGCTGCGGTACCAGTCGATTACGTTGCCCTGTGTATCGTAAACAAACTTGTCGATTATACGAGCCCCTATAGGATTGAAGATGTTATACGTACTATCATAAACTCTTCGACCGCCTTTTGCGACATGAACAAAAGTACCTAAGGCATCTCTTACGGTAAGACTGCAATCACCAGCTGTAACTGTATAGTCCAGGGTGATTCTGTAGGGAATTCCTTTCCAAATGAACTCTTCTTTTTGAACCATCCTGCCAGTTATATCATGGATGAGGATAGAATAATGACCGCCTACAGGAAGTTTTCGGATTCAAGGCTCACAGCACTGCCAGAGGGATTGGGGCGGAGGCTTAAGTTAGCTTCCGTTCTGACATCCGGGACGGAAGTTGCTGCAGCGGTATGCCGATCAGCCGTCTGTAGCGGAGGAGGTGTGACCCGATAGACTTGTATGGCTAACTGTCTTTCATACACTATTGACTGCAAATCCCTCGCTGCGTGGGGTCACAATCCTGCGAGCGCTGATGGAAGTCCTAAGGCTCGCCTCCATGCGGCAAGTTGTCCCAAGTGCATGGCTTCGTGGTTGATGCAGAAGAAAGCAATAATGTCTCTCAGCGTGGGCATGTAACCAGACAGTTTCCATTTCAATTCTTTATCCAGTTCCGCATTGGAAAGAGTAGCCAACAAATCTTTCACTTTATTGTGCTGTAATTCCAATTCTTCGAGTAGTAGCTCCTTTGAAGGATATTTCTGTGCATCTTTTTCGGGTCTTCGAGGGTCTCTGGGACCATTTCTTAAAAACAGTTCCGGCCATTTATCGGGCATTACAAATTCAGCGCCCATATCTTCAGCTATTAAAGCGCATGCTGACACAAGGTGGCCGAGGGTCCATGCAGGATGGTTTTCCAGACCATCTGCGGGCGTTTGTGTCATTTGCTCGGCAGATATATCCTGTACCAGCGCTTTTGCATAGCGCAGATTGAAGTCAAACTGTCTGACTATGCTTTCGCATTGATTTTGCATACTCATTTTTCGCCGTTGTTAGTATTTCAATTGGTTTTTTGTACCGCCGCTGCTATGTCTTTGGACTGGCAGGAGCGCGACGCTACTAATATCGCTCATATTGGTTTTGGTAGCCCAGGCTACACGATCACCAGAGGAAGGACGCCAGCCATGCGGCCTGCCTGAATCCTATTCCCACAGCCATGCGAAGATTGCAAAGCGGATGCGGAAGGGGGCGGAGACCTGACAGGACTCTCATACAGACTTAGTGGAACCGGAGGGGAACACTTCCCCCATAGTTGTTCAGCATGCCTGGCTGCCGGGAAAACAAAAATTTACGGGACGGAATAAGGTCTCCTAACTTGGCAGAATGGTCAACTAAACTTAGCAGAATTCAATTTACAGCCAAAGGGCCGGTGCGTTTATGCGCAAACAGATACTATCGTCAGTTATTCAATAACCAACACCTCATTCCACCTAACATGCGGCGTTTCATCCTTTTTTCTATTGCTTTATTGCTTGCGGGGATAGCTCAGGCGCAGATGGATACGGCGATTTATGGTTTGGAACTGACATATAGCCCTCATGCCATTTACCTGAGTAGCATTGACCCGGGCACAGCTGCGTTCACGAGGGTTTCTGCTAATTCATTGGATACAGCTGTGGGCGGCCCTGGCAGTGTAATAAATCCCTCGAAGCGGGTGTTTTACCTGAATCTGCACAACAAGCTGGTTGGTATTGATCTGAAAACAGGAAGTGTAGTAAGCAGCCCTGTTATGTCAGACGCTACGTTCTCTGAATTTCAGTATTCGCCGGTGGATTCGACGATTTATGGGCTTAGCTATGGACCAGGGTGGAACGGGTGTTACCTGGCTAAGATTAATCCGACTACGGGCCTGGTGAGCCGTATATCGGCAACTACGGTTGCTTCGATGGCTTATGCCGCAAATACTACCATTGACCCTTATAGGAACATCTACTATTTTATGGCAATGGGGGACACGCTGGTTGGCGTAAATATGTCGACAGGAAAAGCTGTGACCAGGGCTGTAGTGACAGACTACCTTGATCTGATGGTCTTCAACTGCGACGATTCGGTTATTTACGGAATTACACAGGCTAGTGGTACTGGCGGTCTTTTTCTTAGCAGGATTAATCCTGCTATTGGAACCGTCACAACTATTTCACCCACGCCGGTCAATCTTTATCTCATGGCTGCCAGTGGATCAACGATAGATGTTCAGCGGAGGATCTACTACTGCATTATGAACAATACATTTATGGGTATGACCTTGGCAGCGGCAGGGTAGTGAATAATCCGGTTGCAGACGATTTATTGGGCAAGCCCTTTCTTGAATTTCGGTTCGGTACGGGATGCAAGGCAGGCCCCGTTTCAGTGCCCGGGAGTATTCGGACCACAGGGTTTGTGCGTGTTTTTCCCAATCCTGCCAGCGGAATGCTTAATGTGACAACAACTGCGGGTGACGGGCCAAAGGAAATTACGCTGCTCAATGCATTGGGGCAAAAGGTCTTCCACTGCAGTAACGAACATCGCTCAGACTTTACGATTAATACATCAGGCCTTCAGCACGGGATTTACGTTCTGCAAGTGCGGACAAGTAAACAATTGGCCGTTCGCTCTGTAGTTATTAATCAATAGAGCACAGGCAGCTCATGTCGGCTATTTAGTAATTACCAGATTGAACTACAGCTTCGTTTTGGTGTTGTCTGATAAGCTGAACAGGCAAAATGCTTTTCGGGCAGATATGTTGTAGCGTGTTGCCTGTAAGGTAGAATTTTGGGTGCTACATACGCAAATGCTACAAATGACTTGCCTACGCCGTAGGTGTGTCTACATTGCGGTAGGGTGCAACAACCAGACCCATTGACAATGAAATTGATTACATTTTTCTGTTTGGCCAGCATTACAGCATATAGCTCGTGTAAAGGGCAGAGCGCTGGTCAGGCTTCTGAAAAGCATATTGTGAAGGCTGTTGGCGATACCGTGTCGGCGCTCAGCAATAGCATCCTGATTGTATTTCAGGGCAGTGATGGCAAGTACTGGTTTGGCAGCGATAAAGACGGACTTTACTGTGTCGATTGCAGAACGATAATCCATTATTCCATAAAGGACGGGCTGAGTAATAACCGGATAAGGAGTATTCAGGAAGATAAAAGGGGGAACATTTACGTCAGTTCTCTGGGCGGCATTTACAAATTTGACGGGAAGATGTTTAGCACATTGACTGCTGTAGAGAGTACGTCGTCTGCAGATAACTGGAAGCTCCAGCCTGATGATCTGTGGTTCAGTATGGCTGGTAAAAACGGTGAGAAGGGGGCCTATCGGTATGATGGGAAGAATCTTTATCAGCTCTACTTTCCGAAACACTACATGGAGGACGAGTATTTCGCGTCGTCTCCAAATAAAGCCTGGAGCCCTTACGAGGTATATTACATCTATAAGGACCATAGCGGCAGCATGTGGTTTGGCACATCAAACTTTGGTGTGTGTCGATATGACGGCAAATCGTTTAGCTGGTTGTATGAAGATCACCTGACCCTTGTACCAAATGGCGGCTCATTTGGTATTCGTTCTATTATTGAAGACAGAAAAGGAGCATTCTGGATCTGTAATACGCGTTATCGTTTCCGTATTGCTTCAGGCAGTATTAAGGAGCATGGAAAGACTTTAGTCAGCTACAATCGGGAAAAGGGTATAAGTGGAATCCATGCTTCTGATGGCGCAGATGGAGTTTATTTTATGTCGGCGGTGGAGGACGGTAAAGGGGACTTGTGGATGGCAACTTCCAGCCAGGGCGTATGGCGGTATGACGGCAGCCAGGTAACTCATTATGATGTGAAGGGAGAGGGTGGGGCGGTTACGCTATTTTCTATCTACAAAGACGCCCAGGGCGGCCTTTGGCTTGGCTCGCATGAGTCGGGCGTGTTTAAGTTCAATGGGATCTCCTTTGAGCGGTTTAGCCCGGGCGCCTAGGTGTTGCACATTGTAAGGTGTGTGAGCGAAGCTGGCTTGGAAATCCTCTTTTTTCTGTAGTCTGTGGAGGTCATCACAGGAGTCGAGAAGCTTGAGTATAGAGTTGTAACCGCAGGCTAAAAAGCCATTTCAGCTAAGTTCAGCCACATCTACCTTTCCAGCTTAAGCCAGACGGTGGATGGGCTTCCATGAGACGAACTGACACCGGTGGATATAGTTACACCATTCAGCTTATAGGATGCTACAGCTTCATAACAAATATTGCCTGAGGCCCCGCCAAAGCCGCTGTAGCTGCCATCTGTATAGCTCAGGTCTGTGATCTCATAACGCTTACCCGCCCCTGGCACTTGTATAAGAATGTCTTTCCCACGATTCATCTCAATATATCTATAGGGCTAGTACACGTAGCCCTTGACTGTATCATACCGTTTTATTACCTGAGCATATTTACTGAGATAATAGTCTGTCGTCTCAATAGGAGTGCCGGTGAAGCCGCTTTTTTCAGGATATATACTTAATGTTACCTTTTCCAGCGCTGCGCTATCGAAGCCTCTAAATTCTCCCTTCAACGTGCCACCGCCCTTGCAAGGCAGCTGAGAGCAGGATGAGCAGCATAATGCAAAACTCACCAGCACCAGAATCATCAGACATTTCATATAAAAGCAAGTGTTAGACCACTAAGCTAGCGATGAATTATGAATGATGTATATAAATGAAGTGGCCGCCGGACTAAGACTTATGTCTGGAATTGTGGTCGGCTTTTAGGACAGAACATACCCATGAGATTGTGCCTTCAACCTGTGAGATTCCCTGCGGGAATGACACTTCAACTCCGTGTGGGTACTTCGCTACTACTGTTCGGAACCTTGTTTGGATGATTATTAAGGGCTTTTATGGCCTAGGCTTAGTTTCAGCGAATTTGTCAGTCACCAGAAATCTATTTTTCTTGCAGTGAAGCTAAATTAGCTCGGTGAGCCGCATAAGCGTTGCGGTGCTTAACTGAATGGGTGCATTTCTGAGACCTGAGCATAACGCGATAGTCCGGGACAGCCTCAGTCTGCCACAGCCATTCCAAACCCTAAATTCATTCTGTAAACAGTGACCCGGGAGAAACAGAAAAATGGCTTGACGCTGTCAAAAATAGTCAGGCGAAGCTATAGGGCTCTATTGAAATGTACGCTCCATATACCCTACGCGAATAGGTAACCAAACGAGTATTGTATGGTCATGTCATAGTCGAGAGGTAAATATTTTTCGGTACCGTTCATTTTAGAACTGCTCCTTTGAATGAATACCAGGGATGGACTTCCGCAAGAAATACACCTTCTCTTACTGCAGGGTCCTGCTCTGCAAAAAACTTCGCTTCTTCAATAGTACTTGTTCCGTAAACAACAATTCCGCTGACGCTGCTTTCATCCAGCACCGGGCCTAATACATATACATGTCCCTCGTTGTACATTTTCGTTGAATACATCAGGTGATCCTTCAAAATATGTTGGACCATTGTTGTATCACCATTCATTTTTGGCCCAGGCTTTAGGAAAACAATGAAGTAGGTCTTCATCTCCTTGACCTGATCAATTGTTTTTCCGATTGAGTCCTGGGCTATGCGTGTTTCTGCGCAGTGGTCCATCTTTTGTTTTTGGGTTTGGCTTTTTGCAATATTGCTGGATCTGCAGATTTGAAGTCCCACAGTCAATATTGAAAGGAAGATTTTTTCAATTCTGTGCGCCGGCAAACGGTGCCCTGCATTTAAGTAGGTTAACATTTACGTTGATTTCTGATTGCTCTAAATGTGGCGTTGGTAAATATCTATCAGGTTTGAAGAAGTATGAATCAGTTTGAACCTGAGACACCGGGCGGGCCAATTTTCTTCTGACCACTGTTCATGCCTGATAATAAACTCATTTTTTATAGGTAAAGTCATACATCGTTACCCATGTTTTGCCCCTATCTAAGGATTGCTCCAGCAGTTGCCTGACCTGATCGTGGCTTTGGTTGAAATAAGTTAGATGGAAGCGCATCTTATTTCCGGACTTGTCTTGCCCATCCCCATCATAGCGCATAGCGCCGTCCTTATACTCACCATTATAATAGTATTGAGAGACGCCGGCTATGCTTATGTAATGCTGCTCCCATCTTCCCTTTTTTGAGTTGAAGAAATTCATGCTTTTCCCTTCGTCTGGGTTGCCGGCTGCAGTCCAGTTTTCCAAGATGAGGCAGCCTGCCACGGCATTTTGGATCAGACTGGTTCCTACCTGGTAATCCGTTCCTGTTTGATAGACCTTCCATTTGCCAATCCAAAAATCAAACTCTCGGTTGGCGGGATTACCGTTGCAGGGATAAGCATTTAAAGTAGCTTTTGCCATGATGGCTTTGAATTGTGGCGTTGTTTTCAACCACGCATACTCCTTCGCCGAGGATAAATCCTGGAAGTTGGCATACCCATTAGCAAGCATATCTGCCAGCAGCGCAAATGCCCTGGCAGAGTCCTTATTCAGGGAATAGGTTTTGGCGAGACTGGATCTGACAAAAACAGGAGGAATGATCGTCGACTTTACTTCGAGGCTATTCTGACAAGCGTTTATTGCCTCATCATACTTTTTTTGCGCCTGGTAGGACGCGCCGAGCCTATACCAAAGTCTTCCATCCCCGCCACCGGTTTTCAGTGCATCCTGATAGGCAATGCTGGAAGCCTTCCACTTCCCCGCAGAAAAAAGTGAATCTGCCATTTGCGCCGGTGGGGTGGGTCGGGTTGTTTGCGAAAACGCACTCGTACAACAGGATGTAAAAAGAAACAAACAAATTGCTTTCTTTTTCTAATCGTTAAAGTGAGATTTCCCATGTACCGTCTCGCTGCTGCGAACCTTTATCACGCCACTATTTCTCCCAGGTACGTATCCAACGGATAGCTGCATTCAATACGCTATCTGCTTTATCCTCATCCGTGTCTTCAATAACCGTATCCGGTACAATACTTCCATGGTAAAGCTTACCTGTTCTACCATAAACAAGGCAAGCGCCCTCTGAATCTGATAAGGCACACTGTAAGCCAGATACCGCAGCGCGCAAAGAGCGTGAATATTATTATGAAGGGCGTCGGAGTTACCTATCACCATTCTTCCAATCGTCCGGTTTTTCCAAGAGTGCTCATCGGTTTTGGAAATTTGAAGGACGAAAAGATCGCGGAAGTCTTGACTCGCCTGAAAGGGGTGTGGTTTGGGGCGAGCTGAAACAATCTCGCTAATCAAGTACTCTTTTCAGTTTAGGACCAGTGAAGTGGAATTCGTTTCGATTATAGAATTCAACCGTTGCCTGCCATTTATCATCTGTTGGAGCTGTGACATCAATTCTTTTCCAGCCCTTCAGCGCTGCCACCTTTACGATCTCCTGAAGCGCCAATGAACCCACTCCTCTGTTTCTGTGTTCCGGGAGAATGAACATTTCATCGATTGTTCCGTATTTCCCTCCTGCATAGACAGCTTGTGATTCCGTTAGGGTAATCAGGCCTACAGCGGTATTGCCATCGCAAATTTTATAGGCAGTAGTGCTGCCGTTTGTAAATATTCTTTCCAGCAGGTCCGGTGATAAAAAATCCAGCGAGCCCGCTTCTTCTCCGAGTTCAGTATACAGCTTTGATATGCCATCGAGGAAAAACAGACTGTCTGAGGCTGCATATGGCTCTAAGCGGACGTTCATGATAGTTTCTGGCATTGCAGGCTTCAAAAGTAGCTAGCATGAACAAAGCGGCACTCTTTCGTCAACAGCTATATAGTCTATGAAGAGCCTATGGCGCATGAAGAGATAATAGCAAGCTCTATTGTTTCCGTCCGAACTCGATCGATGAGATGCTGCAATGGCTCAATAAGGCAGGCAAATAGCAGCACGTCCCGCGCCAATAAAAAATACCTGAGGTTGAAGGCGAACATAGGACGGGGATGGTAATTACTGGAGTGGACTCACACGGCCAGCTTGTGAATCTGCTTCCGTTAGTCGGCAACGTTTAAAACAAAGGAATTCCATGTGTTTGGTTCCTGAATGAGCACCCTTGTCTGGCACGAGCATGCCGATCGGCTTTCGTGAAGTAGGGTGCTTGGGTCTGGATGCAAAACACAGCATTTTTTGCATATTCTGCCAAAGAAGGATCTGCAGGCTGCCGGATTAGTGGGACCTAATTGTTCCCGGGTGTAGCAGGACATTATTGGCAAAATATGCTTGCCGCCTCAGCAATGTCCGATGAGATCAATTTGGAGAAGGCACTGGTATCTCGGCAACTTGCTCCAACAAAAAAAATCTCGACCCATGATCTCTGCAAACACTGCTATCAGCCGGTCAGGCATTCGCATCAATGCAACAATTATTATGGCTCTTATGAGCCTGCTTTTTTCAGTTCCGGCGCTGCACGTACGGGCAAGTGTCAGGTATCGGCCGTCCCGGGGGCAATTGCGCGCATTTACTGCTAATCGCATACTGCTGTTTGCCGATAAAACGCCTGTTACATTGCAACCCGCAGACATGGTCATAAGGGAGCAGAGTCGCGTATTTGGCCCCCGCACCAATGCACCGGAGTATGATCGTAATATACCTGCGATAGTATCAGGCATCGCTGCGTTGATAGGCCTTATTGCAATTGCCGCGTCTGGTTTTTACAGTATATCTGTCCTTTTGCCGGTGGCAGCCGGCTTTGGGCTTGTGGCCACTATAGTAGGTGCAATAGGTCTTGGTCGTAAAACCAGAAACAGATGGATGGCTGTTGCCGGAATGGTAACGGGTATGGTGCTCCTTACAGCAGGTTTAATTGGTTGGGGATTGGACAATGTTTCGTTTTAGGCAGACGGCGTTCACTTCCGGTATGCGGATCGTTGAGCGCTGACTGCGCTTTACCATAACAGCACTGATTGGGATGGCGCTTTTGACACCCTGTTCGGGGAGCTTTTCTTATGCCTTGGTGCGGGGCTGCTCACTCCCGGCATTATTATACGAATCAAATATGGCGGAGCGAGACGACCATAATAATGTGTTTTTACCGCAGATGTTTGTACGTAAACATCCCGGCCCCGCAGGATGGTGCTGGCTGTCCGGCTACCATAAACAAAGCAAAAGGCGACATGCCCGCAAGTCTTAAACAAGAAACATTAATCTCTGATTAAAATGAAGACAATTGCTTTCATGCTGGCTTTTGCAAGCATTCTCTTTGCTGGCTCCTGTAAGAAGCAGGACGCTGCAACATTATCGGTGTCATTTAATGGGGCTACCTACGACTACAGCAATTCGGCCAATATTTACTACGCCCTTGACATCTACTGTTTTTGTACTTATAGAGAGCTTGTCGGGGGGCGGGCAAGTGGGCCTGCGGGTGATACGTTTCATATAAATGAGGCGGCAGGCGTCGTTCAGGCGCAGGTTAGTCTGGTGGTGGATGGCGGCCGATACGTTTCTATCGGCGCCTTGGATTCAGGATATACTTATGAGGCTGTCAGGTTTGATATTGAGTCTAATGGCCGGAGCGGGTCTTTCCACTCAAATGTTTACCTGGCGTCGGGTGGGAGGCTTTCCGGCCCGGCAATACCAATTTCGGGGAGCTTTCATATACCTGAATAACAGGCTCCTGCAACAACACGTCCGGGCGAGCTAATGGTACTCCTGAGCAGTGTAGGCGAGATGGTTAAGGAGCGCAATGCCTGCCGGATGCGATTGAGATCGGTAATGAGGCCCTGCGTGCTGTAAGCGCCATGTCGCCCTGGAAGCCCGGGAAATGCAATAGGGGAAAGCGGTGCCGGTGCTAGTTACCCCGCCTGTATCTTTTAAGCCGCGTGGGGGAGACCGGTATTGTGTAGTGCTCCACAAGGCGAGATAATTGCCTACTGCTGTCTTTTATAGTGACGCCGGAAGCCCTGCCTGTGCAGATGTTCCAGGCCTAGCACGGTTGTGATTCCCAGGACGTAGGTCAGGATATCGATCCATTCGAAGGAGCTGCCTAAGACAATCCTTGCCAGCTTATTGTCCTGCAGGCCGAGCAGGCGCACGAGCCTGAGGTATTGCAGTGCCTCAATAAGGCAGGCAAAGAGCAGCACGCTCAGTGCTACCTTTTTTACAGCACCAGGCACAACTGACTTCACCGCGCAGTACATGAGCATTACCACAAGGTAGTCGCCGATGTAGGGCCGGATGATGCGGTCGTGCACATACAGGGCAATCAGTACTTCAACGACAAAAAGGGCAAGCGCCAGTAAAAAATACCTGAGGTTGAAGGCGAACATTGGGTGGTGGATGGTAATTGCCGGAGCCGCTTCACCAGCCCGGTTTTGTCATTGTTCTATTGCTGCTCCCCGCTCTTGAGGGCAGATATTGATTGCCTAAGTTAAGTAGCTACTGGGGGCATATGCCCACTTGTGTTTGAACCTGGTGGTTCATTACCACATGATTATATGACTGAGCAGGACTGCTCTTTTCTTTACCGTCTTTGTATTGTCTCTATCTTGCCTGGTACACCTGTTTATGCAAGCAAAGAAACTGGACATTCATGTGCGGTTAACCGGAGTGGCGATCTTCGGTTACATCCTGCTCAGAGCTGCCAGGCTGGACATTACTTATGATGAGGCGCGGACGCTCAAGGAATTTGTGCCGGAGACGGTGATGCACATTATCAACTACACGCCCTGCGACGCGAACAACCACATCGTCAATACGCTGCTTATAAAGCTGCTCTTTGGGCTCGGTAATCATTCTTTATTCATTGCGCGGTTGCCCAATGTGCTGGCCTCGGTGGTGTATCTCATTTATGCATACCGGCTGTGTAAAGAAAACTTATCGCCCGGGGTAGGGTATTGTTGCTTTCTTCTTTTGGTGCTCAATCCTTTTGTGCTTGATTTTTTTAGCATTGCGCGCGGTTACGGTCTGTGTCTTGCGTTTGAGCTGGGGTCGCTTTACTTCACGCTCCAATACCTTAAAAGCCATCACTCCAGGCATTGGCTGCTTGCACTAATCTGCGGCACCGTCGCCGTGCTGAGCAATTTTTCAGCACTGGTTTATTGGTTAGCCCTGGTATTAACCGTCAATGTATTCGCAATATTTAAAAAGGAGTGCAACGCTAAAACAATAGCTATTTACACTTTTGGTGTTGCGGTCACCCTGGCTTCGATTCTCTACGAGCCCATCCGCAAAATGCTGGAGAACGGTAGTCTGTATTATGGCGGTAAGATCGGCTTCTACCATGATACGCTTGGGTCGTTGGCACAGTACAGCCTCTACAATCCCGGCAGCACACCGCTATCCTACATAGTTCTCAATGTCTTTCTTTTGTTGCTGGGTGTGGTGGTTACTTTTTCATTCGTGCGCAACCGCGCGCTTTATGCTCCGCGAAGCCTGGTGCTGACCGTAACGGGGCTTTGTATTTTATCAGTTGTGGTGCAGCATTACTTGTTTGGCACGCGGTACCTTATAGACCGTACCGCATTGTTTTTCTATCCTCTACTAATACTGATCCTTTGCTTTTCCATAGGTACCTTCTCGGGTAAATCGTCCATGGCTATTATTATCTCCGTTGTCGTCGCGTTTAGCTTCAATTTTTTTAGAAATGTAAATCTGCATAAGACCGTCATATGGCATTTCGATTCACGTACGACAGAGATCCTGAGCCTGTTAAACGAAACGGGAAAGAGCGCGAACAGGAAGATGAAAATTGACTATTCCTGGCCGTTTCGAAGCTCTATCGATTATTACGTGCAGCATGGTCACTATCCATTCGTTGAAGTGGCGAGGCCTGGGGTAGGTATGGATGATGCCGTGAACCCCAATGCTGACTATTATATCTTCCTGACACATTCGATGGAAAACGTAGGCTACCTGGCCGAAAGACAGGAAATAGACAGGCTGACGAAGGACACAGTATACCGGTTCGGCGAAGAAGATATTGTTGTCTTTACCGGCCTGAGAAAGTGAATAGAGCGTGTAAACGGAATTAAATGGCCTGAGTTACGTCCATTGCTACCTGGTAAGTGTTATGCCTGGTTGAGTGGGATAGGGAGTTCGTGTTGGCGGCTGCCATCTTTTGCACTTGCCTCGAAGAGTATGAGCGTTAGGGTTGAATTAGGCCGCGCTTTCGTTGCTCTAAAGCGAAAACGGAAGGCTCCCCAGGCGGGGGCACCTGCATCTGTCATTTCATGGCCTGTCTTTAATTCCTGGTGGCCGTCTTCTATTACCCAACTGAATGCGGCTTCAAATACCCTGGCTTTTCCGGAGACCTCAAAGCTGTCGGTTGAAATGGTTCGGACGCTGACGTCTTTGAATGTCTCGTTTGAACATTGGTGTTGCTTTGTGAGTGTGTCAGTCTCCGGCTTTGGGCTTGTTGGGGGCTTACCATTGATTGGTGACGACGGTTCGGAATTCGCTGTTATAGAATCCCCGGCCGGGGCAGTATGGCTGGGAGCTTCAGGATTATTACAGGCCAGAAGCCCTGGCATCAGGAACTGCAATGTTTGATAGCGGAATTTCATAGTGCTTTATTGTAAGGGGTAGAGCAGACCAATCAGGGACTAGCTGTTATAAGCGTGCCAGATGTGTGGCACGCTATGCTGAATGGGGAGCGCGGGAGTTAGGTTCTATTTATTCAACTCGTTCCTGGTTATAGTCAAAAAGCGACCCACTGTATCGTTCATGCTTTTGTATCTAAAAAGCTTCTGTCGCCCTTATTCGCGTATTTCATACCAGACAATAGCTAAGAGGTCCCACCTGCTGGCACGCGCAGAGTCGGCTGTTGCGGGCCCTGGGCCCATTCCCACAACAACATAAGTAAGGCAACGGGCGGCACGCCCGCCAGCGATGCTTCTTATAACATACTCACGCGGGCGCTAGGACGCTCGCGCCCACGCACCTGGGCACGACCACGCCACGCGCAAGACTCATCTGCATGCTCGCGCCAGCTATACTTTCGGTGCCGGACATCTTGCGCGAGCGGGGTATCCAAAGGCCAGCGGATAAACAAACGATGTGAAACCTTCGCTTGACTGTTTTCTGATGTGTAGCTTGCTACGGCAAACGGGCTTTAACCCAGCCGCATTTCTAGCGCCTCCAGGCTGACCAATGCACTAAATCTTTCAGCTTTGGACACTGACTAATCTCCAGAACGCAAAGTCCTTTCAGGGCACAAATAATTCATACCAGGCTAATACATAAGTCCCAATTAATACAATAGCACCAAACTAATGATTGTGCTACACCGTCTACTAAACTATACCACGCCCTTAAATCAATTTTGAAAGCAACCATCTTAATTCTTGCATCCATGCTGCTTGCCATCCATTGCAAGGCTCAAAAGGAGTATAATCACTGGATGCTTGCTTCTAAAACCAGAGTTGACTTCAGCTCGGGCACGCCGGTAATATCTACCTACAACTATCCGTCTATAGCTAATAACCCCGAGAGTAGCGTCAGCATTTCAGATACTGCAGGCAACCTGCTATTCTACACGTTTGAAGAACGGGACATTTACAATCGCAACAATGTGGTAATGGCCAATGGCACTGGAATAAGATCGCATGTTTCTTCACAGCAAGGTGAGCTGATCATTCCCGACCCGCGCAAAAACAGGAATTACTTCCTTATCACGCACAGATACCCGTACTATGGCGTCTCCGGCGCGGCGGATTCCATTTATTATCATGTAGTGGACATGAATGCTAATGGAGGACTTGGAGCAGTAACCAAAAAGAACATCCGGTTAAACCCCCGGCTTGCCTTTGATGAGAAAGGCACTGCCACATGGCACTATGACAGAAAGCGTGTGTGGCTGCTTACCCACGACTATAATACTGACGAATTCTATGCATTCATGGTTGACAACAATGGCATTGATTCCACGCCTGTAATTAGTCATGCCGGAACACCAACTAACGGAGCGCTGGCGGGGGAAATGTGCGTATCCAGAAATGGCTGTTACCTGGCCCAGACAATCAGAGGTGCAATCGGCGGAAATGCATTTGTGGAGGTACTTTCCTTTGACAACAAGACAGGAAAGGTAGGCGCGACTGTCTTCAAGGATACCACCTGGGCGGTGTGGGGCACGGAGTTTTCTGACGATGGCGCCCGCCTGTATATTACGCACAACACCTACCTGGGCATCTACCAGTATGATTTGACGGCTGGCAGCAGTGCCGCTATCGCCGCCTCAAGAACATTGATATCGAGCCTCGACTTTGCCTCTTACAGGATATGCATGGGCCCGGACAATAAGCTTTACGTTAGCACTTTTAATGCGGGCCCCGGTCCCAAGGTTTATCAGCTGGCCGTTATCAACCAGCCCCGGCGGCTCGGAACTGCCTGCAGCTTCAATCCAAACGTTTTTCCGGGGCTTACGTCCAACACTATTGATCTGCCCAACAATTGGAATCTCACCTATCGCGGCACTAACTGTGATGGGAAGTTTCCGCCCAACGACTCAGTGACGCATAACGACACGCTTGTAGTCGATGTTCCCAACTCAACAGGAGCACACATAGCGGCTGCAAACGTACACACGGGAACTACCAATGTTGGTAATCCTCATGATACAACTGACAACCCCGTAGATACTACCAATACAGCCACGCCGAAATCTGTGTTTGTTCCTACAGCCTTCAGCCCGGACGGCAATGGAGTGAATGATATACTGTATGTGAGGGGATTGGGAATTGAAGAGGTACACTTTAGCGTCTATAACCGATGGGGACAAGTACTGTTTGAAAGCAATGCCCTAAGCCAGGGCTGGGATGGAACTTACAAAGGCACTCCGCAGAGTGGTGATGTGTATGTATATCTGCTTCGGGTCAGATTTAAAGATGGTACCATAAATGAGCAACGAGGTAATGTGACGCTGATCAGGTGAGGTGGCGCTGCGCCGAGCGGGACTTAGCGGATTGGCGAATAGTCTCTGCCTGGCGTGAGTGTAGCTACAGGCTACATATCTCGACGTAGGAGGCTGGCGCTACAAGGCTGCGCGCCATCCTACGCCGGCCTGGTAATGTTGAATAGGTTGCTATATGCTAAACAAGTAGGGGAGTGGATACATTTGTGCTATGTCCGAAATGCTGGAAATCATAAGCGACGCCACATGTACATAAGAATTTCAACGTTTGTTTTAGCAGTTCTCTTCTTTACACCCTTTCAAAGCTGTAAGAGTCAATCCCAACGCGCCGACATTTCGCTAAAAGACCTGACGTTTACTTCGATATTCGGCCAGAGCAACAGAGACAGTCTGCATATGTACTGCCTTTTGGGAACAGGATTTTTTCGTGCACCAAGTTCAAGCAATTCAGACAGTCTAGTTGATACATGGATAAAACAACATCCAAATGCCAAGGTCATACCTGTATCCACTATAGGACCCGTAATGACAAAACATGCTGAATCTAAAATGACTTATTGCTGGTTGGTAGATAACACAGACACTATCAACAATTATTTGATAAAAAATGGATGCTTTCCAGGAGGCACAATGATGCGGCCAGAGATGCGATCCGAAATGTCTGAAAAGATGAAAGAGATCAGTGATGGTTCAGAAGATGTAGTTGTGCACATCGACACAAAATCATATGATGCATTCCTGGAACAGATAAAAGCCAATGAAGCTTTTGCGAGGCAAAACAAACTTGGCATTTGGAGCAAAGAAGCGGCTGAATAAACAACGTTCCAAGGTGCCGCGCAGTTTTTTGCTTTGAAACATACTCTGGCGGGTGGCAGTAAGTTAAACGCAGGCGCAGCCTTTTATTAGCTGTCGTGTGATATGTACAATGCTACGGCGAACGGATGTAGCTACAGGCTACAACACAGCTCGACGTAGGAGGCCGGCGCTACAAGGCTGCGCGCCATCCTACGCCGAATTGGGGTCTCACACTGCGGGTCAGTAGGACATACTCACGCGAGTGGCGAGCTGGCGGCCATTTAGTAGGGGCCGCGCCTACCCGCGATGTCAAAGAACTTTTTTGATTTGATGATTGGGTGATTTGATGATTTGGTGATGATCTCAAATACCTTTTATCTCTTCGGGGTGCAACATACGATGACGGGTAGGGGGCACTGACCCATTTTGAGCTGAATTCGTCTGGATTGCACTGAATTGCACTGAATTAGTCTGCTTCGCTACAAATAAGTACGGATGAATCTGTTTGCGTACAAATCCGTACGAATGAAGACGAAAATCGTGGAGAATGGCGCCGGGCGCGGTTTTCACGAATTATTCAATTAACTAATGAACCAATGAGCCAGGCACCATATTGTGGGTAACTACGCTTTACCCCCGAAGGAACCCCTTATGACATCCTTAGTATGACCTTAGTAGGTACTTATCTGAACAGGTGGAAAGGGGAGGCTGAGGTAGCCTAAATGCCAAAGTAAGGATACTTCCACCCGCCGGGCATGGAGCGCCTGTTTTGCATTTTCGGTGAAAATATGTCCAGTTTTCTGCCCAATTTTATCCGCGACCTATGTTTTGGTTATGATTAGCAACAGCTAAATAATCAGATGTTTGTGCGGGGAGTGGTTTTTATACTCTATCCATACTGATGCCATACTGATGGTATGCTGATGGCATGCTGATGCGGTAATGTGACAATGCGGCAATGCGACAAATTTCAAAATCCAGCCTTACCTGCATTGAAAGACTTTTTGATTAACAGGGAAATTTACCGTTGCTTATAATTTGCCCCTGGTATGAGTTGGCGGAAGTACGCCGCACGCAAGGCCTTTTGCATACTTCCGCCACCGAGGGCGGCAGTCCGGCGGACGCTAAGCATTTGAATTATTCGTTTGTCTTTTGTTTATTAGCGTTGCATAATACCAGAATGATGAAGCAAATAACCGCGTCAATATTCTTTGGGCTGGCGCTGATGATCATTGCTGGTCGGGCCGCCGCAACCAGGAAGATCATTCCTTTTGCCGATACGATCGGTACGCGGGCTTTTACAATCAGGCTAGGCGATACGGTGACCTGGCAATTTGTAAGCAATGCAGAGCGGTTGCAAAGTATATCGGGGCCTACAGGGTATATGCCGTGGGACACTCTGATGGATGGCAGCATGGTTAGTTCGTTCACCTATGTGCCGACCGTTGCGGGGACCTACACTTATGGCTGTGGCAACAGATGGCATTACATGCGCCACGGGGTGTCTGAAATGCGGGTTGAGGCAGCTTCGAGCTGTGCTGCCGGCCGGTTTGATATCGATATTTACTACGACCCCTGTGTCTGCGGGCCTTTTACCAATTATACAGTCAGCTCGAACCTCTCGGGAAATAAGTATTACTGGCGGCAGGACCCGGGCTTAACGTTCAACCCCTATCTCACATTTACGTCAAACGCGGATAGCTCGCAGGTAAGGATAAGCCCCAGTGTGGCCTCCATTAATGCTGCGGGGATATTGTTTACCGCGACAAATGCCTCCACCGGCTGTAGTAAAAACTTTAGCTTCAATTTGCTGAACACAACGCATTCAATCAACATAAAGGATACCCAGGTATCGAAGGGAACTTTTCACTTCGGCATTGTTTCAAGTCCGTTTAGCGATAGTCTGATTGTGTGGGATTATGGTGACGGTATGCAGGACACTGTATTATCATCAGACCCCAACGCTTATTGGCGGCCGCATATCTACCCGGGAGGCGGCAATTATAACCTTTCGGTCACCAAACTGATGAAATACAGTTGGCGGCACTGTGTGCGACAGGAGGCTAAGATGATCACCGCAGCAGGCAGCGGCGCAGTCGTGACGTCAGCTGGGCAATATGGCAAGGCATATATGATTTACCCGGACCCGGCGGGGCGGGAGTTGCATGTGGTGCTTGTCAAAAATGGTGGCGATGCGATGCTTGATATCTATGATGTTAGCGGTAAGCATGTGATGGGCGTAAACCGCGGGGCTTATCAAGAGGCGGTTGTCAGCCTTGCTGAATTGCCTGAGGGCATCTATACCTTACGTGTTAGTCAGAGCAGCGTTGTGTGGACCGGGAGGTTTACGGTGAAACATTAATTATTGTGCCTTTCCCGGACACTGCGCAACAGCGGTGACTGAACGAAGGAGTGGGCTTGGCTCAAACGGTGTGCTTTTAGCCCGTCGTGAGTGTAGCCACAGCCTACGACATACCACTACGTAGGAGGCTATCGCGCAGACTGCGCGCCATGCTATGCCGAACTAGAAGAAATATTCTCTGCAAGGACGAACGGGCCTCGCACCCGCACGAGCTGAACGCGCCAGCGGTGGCTGGCATCAGTCGTGATCAGTGGCCCTTAGCGTGAATTGGCGGAAGCACGCTATGCGCTAGGCCTTTCTGCATGCTTCTGCCAGCGGGGGAACGGGGAAGTCAGTAGCTGCCTGTCTGTTGCCCCTGTAGCCGCAGGCTACACCATAGTACGACGTAGGCGCAGCACGCAAGGCCGTGCCTCAGCCTACGCCGAGCTGGCTAGCAGAAAGTCAAACGAAGGGCAGCCTTCGCTTAACTGGCATCTGATGTCTGGAACGGTACGCTGAATGGGGCTTTTTACAATTGCTGCTTGCCTTTAAATGAAAACTGCATTTCATTTCCACCGCAAAAGGCGCTGAAGTCTCCGTCCGCAAAAATGCTATCCTTCATAAATCGGAAACAATACTTCGCAGATACATCGCTATTGCCGGTCGCCTTGCACTCCAACACCCCGTCCGCAGCCTTGCTCGTATCAACATCAATATGACTCCATACCGACTGGTAGCCTGGAACTGGCGTTGCACTCCATATCGCGTCAATATACTTTAGCTGAAAGGAAATTTTTGCTCCCTGCCGACTAATCACCGGCAGCGATAACTGATAAGTCGTGTCAATCCACAGGCTCCCTGTACCGGCTTCTATTGCCCGGTAGCAATGCATTTGTCCAAGGAAATTGTCGGTATGAGGGTAGGATGATCCTTGTGTTACGGTGGGATTATAGTCTGTGCCTTTGCACCCGGCCAGCAAGAAGATTGCTCCAAAAATCAGGGTAAGTTTCATGACTCAGGTTTTGAAACAAACGTATTGCGATCTATTATAGTATCTCTCGCAGCATGGTTGCTCATCAGACCTGCCCCGACAGGATGCCGTGTATACAACGCGCCTCCCTGTCCTGTGCAGCTGCACCAGGACCAGCACGGAAGCGATTCTCAGGACATACGTCAGGATGTTCATCTAGCCTGGGATGAGGGTGGTGCTGGGTGTTGGGGTAAGGTTTGGGGAGGAAGTGAATGATGCTGTTTATCCGATCAGTAACCGGCTGCATAGGGGGTTTGTTGTTGGGGCGGTGGAGTGATTGGGGGCTGGATGCTGCTCCGGGATGGTGATGTAGCCACAGGCTAACAGAGAGTCGAACGAAGGCGCAACCTTCGCTCAACTGTTGTCTGGTATGTGGCACGCTACGCTGAACGGAGGAGAAACACCGTTTGACAATTGACCAGGATAACGGAATTACATACAGGGGAGCTGTTGAAATAGTAGATGAGATATTGAGTCGGCAACATCAAATAAGCTAAGCTTTAATGGTAGCTCAGGATATTATCGTGTAGCCGTGGCTAAATATTGTGTGGTGTATGTAATTGCGGCAGGCTACGGGTAGCTGCCACGCCGCAGAGTGCGCTCATCTGTTGTATGCCGTTAGCATTTGCTAAGGTGAACAGGGGAACTTGGAGCAAAGGAGTGCCTTTATTATATGCTGCGCCGAACGGGGTCGGTCAACTGTTTATGTTGGCCTGTCAGATGCTACCGTCGACAGGTGTCTGACTAAGCTATAGGTAGGACGAACAGCAAACAAGCAGTCAAAAGGCTTTAATAAGCGTTTTTGTTTGAAGGGTTACAATATTTACACCAATAGCACCAACCGTTTCCTGTATGATATGCACTGCCATGGTTATCACCTGAATGGCGGCAAAGGGAATTGTCGCAGACCACGTCTACGTTCGCGGTAGAAATAGTTTGTAGTGGTGACAAAGAGTTGCTTTCTAAAGTCAGTTCACAATTAAGACTAACTGATTTAATTTTGGTGCACATAACAATCTCAAATTAGTGATTTAGATAAATAGCCAATAATTCAAAATTAGTAATCTTTTTTTTGCGGCTACAAGTTCATCCTTGGTCTTGAACATTTGTTCTCTGCAGATATAACCAATGCCACAACACGCATGTTTGCAATGGTTAAATGTTAGATGAACATTGAGCGTCACACCTAAATCGCATCTTCGCTACTAAATTCCGGAATTTATTCTCATGTTTAAGGGCAAAAGCATTTCCTATGAATTGGTTGGAAAACGAAGAAAGCAGCAAACGCGCGGCTGATAAAAAACAAAGAATCATACTTGAGCAAGCGGAACGGGAAGACTTGGCGTCAAGAAGAAATGAAGAGCACATTCTCAAGGCGCTTGGAATTTGGACAGAAACTTGTCAACGGGTTGCCGCTTTAGGCTACAAACTTGAAGGTATCGGTACGTCATCTCTACTTGGTGCAGTCGATTACCAATGGTCTAATGGAAGAGATTTTAGCGGCGAGGAACGTCGCTGTATTCACTTTATCTTTTCAAACGATCAATGTATCATGTCTCTCGGCAGGCAAGCAATACAACACAGTTCCGATAAAGCAGGCTCATACCATGAATTTGACGAAAGTAGAACCAAGCTAACCAAACGAGACCGAACAGTATATAGTAAAAGCGAAAGTTTTAAAGAAATTATTGGGAAACGAAATGCTTCTACCCAGTTTATCGACTTTTTTAATAAACAGAGCAACTGCTTACACGTAGTGGAGTGGCTCGTTGGAAAGTCGGATTCAATTCCAAAACTTCCAGGAAAACATATTAAGACTTCCAGAAAAATTACGCGAGAGTCAATTGTACAAGCAGCATATGCAGGACTTTTTTTTGGTGGGAGCCTGCTTGGCGCCGGAGTTGCCATAATACTAATCTTGATTGGCTATTCTAATGGTAGCGTTAGAAACACAGTATCTGATATTTTTCCGTTCATATGGTACGTACCTGCAGGTGCCGTGGTTGGCTGCATCATATCGATCTCAGCTAAATTCTATAAAATAGAACGCGGAGATTGGTTGCCCGAAGGCTTCATGCCGTCAAGAAACCCAAGAAAGGAGTCAAATAGGAACTCAATTGGAGATGCAATTTTCTTCCTGACATTACCAATAGCAGGGGTAAGTGCTATTGTAGGTACATTTAATGAAGGCTTTAGTGGATTTTTTCGTTGGGGTATTATTGGTATACCTATGGGGATAGCAATAGCGGTTTTAGTTGGGGTAATAATCAATTGCCTTAAGAGATAGTACGGTCGAGATTCAACAGCCTTACTTTATGGACTTGCACGACGGGCCAGTTAAGGAAAAAAGCTGCCTAACAAAGACGAACGAGCAACACACTCCTATCATGCGAGCCAGCGCAAAGTCCAGTCCAAGCCAGGTAATGGGCCTTTTCGAGCTTAGCACATTTCCTTCTCCTTTAGAAAAGGCAGGCATCGTCATGAGCAGAAGGAAGAAGGCTTGAATGGTTGTTTTCATGTTCTTGCCGGTTTTATTGCAATAAATATATTCAGTTCGCGTGAACCAATCGGCGGCAAATCGGTGATCAGGCACAGTGTGAGCTGAGGCATTTGATCAATTTCTGGTAATTGTAGATCACCTTCCAATTCAGCCAAGTGCAAAGACTGGCAATACTGCCTTATAGACTTGGCAGACTAGCGGATAATTTCGGCCTAACGTGAGTGTAGCCGCAGGCTACAACATAATACGACGTAGGAGGCTTTCGCACCAAGCTGCCCGACATCCTAGCCGAACTGGGGAATTTCATAGCTTTAAAATATCAAGTACGTTTTTAGGATCTAAATAATCATGGAGCACGCAGAAGAATTGCTTCATGGAACAAAATCGAATACTTTTCCGCAGTGATATACGTCTTCATCTTTTTGTTGTTACTCGTAAGCATTTCTGTCATTTGGATGATCCCAAGGTGGCAGCTATCCAAGATATCAAAAAAAAGACGTGGAACATTAGACCTAGATAAATATCTAGGTTTAGAGAATGAGTATAGAAAAACAACTGCGCAAATTGTCGGTGGATTGTACGTTTTGGGTGGGTTTGCTTTCACTTGGTTTCAGCTTGTAGCTACCCAGCATTCAATAGTTCTTTCGGAAGAGCGACTCGTTGCAGACAGATATTCTAAAGCTATAGACCAATTGGGGCAATCAACTACCCAGACGAGATTGGGTGGCATATATGCACTTGGTAGCATTTCGAAAAATTCTCCGGAATACGTCTCTATAGTTGATAATGTCCTTGCATCATACGTGAAACAGAACTGCCATCAAGATTCGGCATTAAAAGAAGAGCTCCAGGCATCAATCGATATCTTGACAAGAAAGCAATTTTATGATTTCCAATCAGGGGAAGTAAAAGACGGCATTAATTTGTCTAAGGTGAAGCTAAATGGATTTGATTTCAATAAGTCTTCGTTGCGGAATGCAAGATTAACAGAGGCAGACATGGATCGCTCTGACTTTGTGGAAGCTGACTTGTCAGGACTCAATGCAAATGGAACTACTTTCTTTCGCGCTGACTTAGATAGAGCCATTATTGAACATGCTCAACTTTTTGGTGCTGATTTTTCGCAAGCGAGTCTTGTAGGCGCTTCTGTCAAAAACTGTAATTTAAAACTGGCTAAATTAAAAGAGGCAGATTTATCCAAAGCAATTTTCACAGGTTGTGATATGAAAGATGTGGATTTGGAGAATGCAAAACTTTATGGAACAGACCTTCGAGATACTAAAGGCCTAACAAAAGAACTATTGAAAAATGCATTAATTGACGAGAACACTAAGTTGCCTAATATTTAGATTTATGATGACACGTAGAGCTTTTTTGCAATACACTGGACTACTTTCTACTGGTATTATACTGCCTAAATCTATGCTCGGATTTTCGGGTACTGACCAAGCAATTCTATTAATTGATGAAAGCGGTTTCGGCAAAGATGCTTCCATTATTGGTGTACTCCGTTCGACAAATATTGAAAAAGCAGAGTCCGCAATTAGAATACTACGGAAGAAACACAACTACAGAAGTTTACTTTATTACAGGAGCACAGACAAGTACAAAGTTCCCTTCGCTAAGGATTTGATTGATTATTTTTTCGAGGAGCGGACATTACACTTTTACGCAAGATTTATTAGTCGAAGTGCTAATCCTAATAATAATAAAAATAGCGAAACGGATATTATTTATAAAGTCAACATGCGGGAAATAATTACGGCAGCCGCAGGCAAGACTAGCCCTTCTTTACTAGTTACCGCAAGTAGAGGAAGGTACTCATCATTAGATGAAAAAAAGGACGAATTAGGTGCATATCTGAAAAAGAACCTGCAATTCCCCCATAATTTAAAATATGAAGCAAACAAATATGGCTTATATCAGCTAGCTGACCTTTTTACTGGATCTATTTTTGCCGACAAAGAAGGGGTAAAAAATGATATCAAGCTTGACCTACTAAATTACTTAAAGAACAAACTGAAGGTCAGGCATCTCTCAGAAATTTACAACAGACCAGGAGCGCAAAAATTTGTAATCAAGAATCAATAGAAAATGCCAACCTGTTTGGCTAAACGACAGCTTAGCAAACAAAGTCGGCATTTGGTTTCAAATATATGCAAAATGGTGTTGCCCACATTGCCTGATGCGGAAATATTCCGATGCTTGGCTACTTCTGCATATTCCTATCAGCGATGTTTCTTGAATCGGGCATACGTGTGCCAACGGGGGAGTAAATATTGACAGGGAAGGAAATGAGAATAGAGGGTTTAATGCGCCATTAAATTCAAATGAAAACCTTAATAATCCGGCAACAGTAAGTAGCGATTGTAAAGAAAAAAATACAGGTGACTAATGCTTTACAAATAAGAGAAAAGTCACTGTCCAACTTTCTGTGTCGCCGCTCGGTCAATCAGGCCATGGAGAACAAGAACAGCACATAACTTTGGAACCTAATCAAACGCAGTGCATGTATGGGAGGTATGCTCAAGTATATCAGTATGCCTATTGGGAAGGAGACCCTCCAAACCCCTACTTCTTAGGAGACCGGCGGAATGAAAGAACGGGCCAAATAAACTATGATCGCTGCAAGTCAAAGACTTTTACGATTAAGTAATAAAAAGAGACCTCAGTTTTATCTGCCAAATTATTTCTCCCGCTCCCGCGTGGAGATAGTGAGTGCCTAAGTTAGCTGGCTAGCGCGGACATGTCGCTGCCAGCCGCTTATTACCTGCGGCGAAGCGCTTCGGTTACCGATTGTGCACTTAGTATAAGCTACAGTGAACAGGGCTACGTAGAACTACGGTCAGCTGCGATGCTTTCAGGTGGCTCTTGGTGTGAATAGACGGAAGCACGCTATGCGCTAGGCCTTTCTGTATGGTTCCGCCAGCGGGATGCCAAAATTCAATGATGAGGTTGCTATGACGGCAGTACGATATTCCAACTGATTGTATAGCCAATCCTATGAACAACTCGTGGGAGAGTGACGCCCCTGAGTTCCGTTTTCTTGTCTAATTGGTTAATGCGATTTATTTCTCGGACCATACGCCAACCATCACCGGTTGGATTCGGAATTAATATACTAGCTACGGTTTTTACTTCAATTCCATTTAGTTCAATATTTACCACAAATGCAAGCCGTTCCGTTCCATTCAAAAGGAGGCTTACTCCAGTTGGTGGTGCATTATCACCAGTATGCCATATGGTTGGTACTTGCGCAGGGTATCTACTTTCCTTTTTTAGAACCTTTCTTATAAGTGACGCCTGTTCTGAAAAAACAAACTCGTATCCCCACCAGATAAAGCAAATTAGGTAGGCTGACTTGAGTAACGCCTGCTCGACCTTCTGTGAATCAAAGAGAGGTACTTCAATTTTCAATTTTGAAATTTCATTAGAGTGGAGCCGGGAAAGAAAGCTTCTATAGTTCTTGTTATACAGCTTTAAATTCTCATTGAATACTATATCCGTTCGTCCGTTGCTGTGTATGGCATCACCATGGATAAACTCCCCAGTGCCTGCATCTATCACTTTAATTCTTTTCAGAACAACCGCATTGGAGTTGCTTTTATCAATACCGAAGTTTAAGATGCGAACCAGTTCAGCCTCGAAAAGCCCAGAGTCGTTATTGCACTTTTTGCAAGTAATTATCTGAAAGAAACCTCCACTGGATTTTGGCGGCAGGTGATCTAAGGAGAATTCTGCGTTCCCTTGTAACCCAGATCTAGTATTAATGAAGTAGCTATTTAAACACAAAGGACATAAATATGTGTTTAGTGTAGATTGGATAAAGTGTTCCTCAGATAAGACCTTTTCCAAATGACTTTCAAATCCCACCAACGTTTGCCCGTAAGTCCCTAAATGCTCTTTCCAGATGCTCGATGTTATGCTTTTTGGAAAAATTTTCATCATTAAACCCGTAATAAAAAAGAATCGTGAGAAGGCGGCTTAGCCTTAATGTAATATGTTCTCGGTAGAGGTGGAGAGCCGCTCGAAGTACCTGTCTGCATTGCACTAGAAGGGCTATCTATCGTAATGGAAAGCCATTATTTCAAAATGGACAATTTTGTTTATGTCCTGCGGCAAACAAAACAAATAGCTGAAAGAACTCTCTCCTCTTTTCCCAACAGCTTTTTTAAAGCATGAATGCTTCTTTGCTTCTTCCTCAATTGTATTTAGAACCGATGAAAAGTCTTTGTTTCTAACAAACATTAATAGAGCGGCTTTAGAATCTCGCCATGTTAAATACCTATCGAACAATTGGGATATTGCAGCACCAAATTCAGAAGCGCCATGCCAGAATTTGCATTCGGCCACGAACAGATTACTTGAGTCAGCGGCATACCTGAGAAGTATATCTGTTTTTCCACAGCGGTTAAATGTTTCGCCCGAGGCGGTAGTCCCTTCATAACGTGTTTCTAAAACAAAAAGGAATTGGTCTCGCAGCCCTTCTTCATCCTTATCTTTATAAAGCGCAGGCTTCTTTTCCATATTCTTGCCAGAATCATATACGACGCGAAGAATATCTCTAAACATTTCGGAACTCATCATGGGTTCGGATGAGAATTCTTTTGTGTTCTGAGGTTTGGGTTGAGGAATGATCTTCTTCTTTATAGTTGGAGCAGTAAACACGGATTGGGTGTCTTGATTCACTTTTATGTTTATTGCCGCGAAAAAGTCATTCTCCTTTATATATTTATCTTTTGCTTTTTGCAATTCTCTTGCAACGACCTTCGGAAGATTGTCATTTAAGTATTGGACATTCTGATTTACATTTTCAAGATTGCAGAATGCGCTTGTCTGAGCTTGGCGCTTAAGTCTATTAAATTCCTGTGGATCTTGCTTATGCATCTTGAAGCTATAAGAAACGGATCCTATTTGCTCATTTACAACAATGTCGTAAGAGGCGAGCGTTCTTGCACTAGGTTGAACCTTGAAAAGGTTTGCATCGCCCTGAAAATTGTATTGAACAATAAAGGTGTAAACTTCTACTTGATAGCCTTCCCTGCCAGAAACTTCATTTTGAACTACCTCTTTTGAAACACTTGGCGGTCCAATGAGTTCAGAGGTATAATCGATGGAAAGGGGGGCCAAGGAAAACTTCTCGTATAAATAAGTCTTGAATTCTGACTCGTCGACTCTGAGCAAATAGTCTTTGCCCTTAGACTGTATTTCATTAACGATATCTTGGTATATTCTTTCTTCAAAGTCGTAAAACTGAACTTGATTAAACGCTCTCATCTCTTAGTGGTGGTTAAGTGAAAATACCTAGCAATTTATTACTTGGTACAATTAGAATCCACAAATAATTTCCCTCACCAACATTTTCCCTAATAAATAACCCCGTATCTTTGCCGCCCAAAAATCCATTTAAAAGGAGGACCTAAATCTTGGAAGAACAAACAATCATTTCACAAACCAATCAAAACGTGCAGGAAGCGCAGCACGACGACTTCGACTGGAGCGTAGACAAGCGCAACGTGGCATCCTACAAAAACGAGGAGCGCCAGCAGATGGACAAGATGTACACTCAGACCTTTAAGCAAATCGGAGACTCCGAGCTGCTCAACGGTACGATTGTAGGCAAAACCAAGACTGATGTTATTGTAAACATCGGAGCCAAGAGCGACGGCCTGATCTCCCTGAATGAGTTCCGCGATATGCAGGACATCAAGATCGGCGATGAGATCGAAGTAATGGTAGTACAGAAGGAAGACAATGCCGGCCACCTGAACCTGAGCCGCAAGATGGCGCGCGCAGCACGTGCATGGCAGCAGATTGTTGACTTCTACAAGACCGGCGAGATCGTTACAGGTACTATTACCTCCAAGACTAAGGGTGGCCTTATCGTGGACGTATATGGTCTGGAAACCTTCCTGCCAGGTTCACAAATCGACGTGAAGCCAGTTACCGACTACGATCAGTACGTAGGTAAGACCATGGACTTCAAGGTGGTTAAGATCAATGAGCAAATCCGCAATGCGGTAGTAAGCCACAAGGCGCTTATCGAAAGCGACATCGAAGCGCAGCGTTCTGTGATCATCGGTCAGCTGGAGAAGGGTCAGGTACTGGAAGGTACCGTGAAGAATGTAACCGACTTCGGTGCGTTCATCGACCTGGGCGGTGTAGACGGCCTGCTTTATATAACAGACATTTCATGGGGTCGCGTACAGCATCCGAGCGAAGTGCTTAGCAACGGTCAGAAGCTGAACGTTGTAGTGCTTGACTTTGATGATGAGAAGAAGCGCATCTCCCTTGGCCTCAAGCAGCTTACCCCGCACCCTTGGGAAACACTTTCTGCAGAGCTGCATGAAGGTGCATCCGTTAAGGGCCGCGTAGTAAACATAGAGGACTACGGTGCTTTCCTTGAGATCATGCCAGGCGTAGAAGGCCTTGTGCACGTATCAGAAATCACATGGAGCTCACAGCCTATCAACGCGAAGGAATTCTTCAAGGTAGGTGAGGAGTATGAAGCGAAGATTGTAACCCTGGATAAGGACGAGCGCAAGATGAGCCTCTCTATCAAGCAGCTTACTGAAGATCCATGGGAGCACATCGAAAACATCTTCCCGATCGACTCACGTCACAAGGGTACTGTTAAGAACATCACTCCATATGGCGTATTCGTAGAGCTGAGCCAGGGTATAGGCGGTATGATCCACATCAGCGACCTGAGCTGGATCAAGCGCTACAACCACCCAAGCGAGTTCACGAAGGTGGGTCAGGAAATAGAGGTAGTTATCCTTGGCATTGACAAGGACAACCGCAAGCTGAGCCTGGGTCACAAGCAGATCGAAGACGATCCATGGAACACATTCGAAACTGTATTCCCGATCGGCTCTACGCACGAGGGTACTGTAACACGCAAGGACGAGAAGGGTGCACACGTGCAGCTTCAGTACGGCCTTGACGCGTACATGCCAGCTCGCCACATGCGTAAGGAAGACGGTGGTACCATCGCAGTGGATGAGCACATCCCTGTAGTGATCATCGAATTTGACCGCAACGACAAGCGCATCATGGTAAGCCACAGCCGCATCTGGGAACAGGCTGCTGCTGATGAGAAGGAAGCCACTAAGAAGGCTGCCCGTGCTGAAACTGAGACAACGACTAAGACTGTAAAGAGCATCCAGCAGAAGGTTGAAAAGCCAACGCTTGGTGATCTCGGAGCTCTGTCTGCTCTTAAGGATAAGCTGAAGAAGGCCGAAGATGAGGCTGGAAAGAGCGCTGAATAATTAATCAGGAATCAGATTTATAAGGGAGAGGCTGCCGTGAGGCAGCCTCTTTTTTTGGACTGGACTGTGATTTTTTTGATTTTTTTGATTGAGATGATTTTTTGGGAGGAGAGCTGTTGCATTCTCACTGCTCGCCCAATCTTTTGTCATTCAGCAGGAATCTAATCTCTCGCAGCACACAGGACAGACTTTATAGCCGGATTACTTGCTGCTCGCCCAATCTTTGTCATCCTGTAAGGATCTACAGAGCTCATAAGCAGAGCAATATGAGCAGAAAATAACTGATATCCCGTTCACTGAACTATCGTTTCGACACATTCTTTGTGTGTTAAGTGCAGAGATTAAGTGCCTGTCCTCCTTTGGAGGAGGTGGCTTTTGCAGGCCCGGGCAGCTCTTGGGCGGGCGCCTGCAATTGCCGGAGGAGGACTACTTGCAGCGTTAGCCCACCGGGGAAGAAGACTCGCGGTTCAGAAGCCAGCCGGGATGAGGGCTGCTCGCAGCATGGCTTTGTCCTCCTCCGGCCAACCCACCTTCGCTGAAAGCTACGGTGTGAAGGCCACCTCCTCCAAGGAGGACAAGCACTTAACATAGGCCTTTAACTTGCAAATTGAACGTGACAGCTCCTTGCGGATACCTGCCAAAACGGGAATTATGGGCAGATAGTAAGTGCCTGTCCTCCCTTGGGGGAGGAAGCCCGTAGGGCAGGAGGAGGACTTGCAGCATTAGCCCACCGGGAAATGAAGGCACGCAGTTCACAAGCCAGCAAGGATGAGGGCTGCTCGCAGCATCCGCCCCAAATACGAAAGCCCATTCGCTGCCAGAGAATAGATTCCCGCTGTTGGCGGGGCAGGCTCGCTGAATGACACTTCGACGCCGCTCAGTGTGAACAAAGGTTGAGCGAGCAGTAAAATTGCCGGAAGCCTGGAAGAGCACCCCCCCGCTGCACCTCCGTCGCCCCTCCTCCGCATCTCCCCCGCATGTGAGCCGACCTAGCATCTGAAATCAGATTAGAGGAAACTGCTAGGTACCAATCCACCGGAATAATTTTTACAACAAAACATTTAGCGGGCCACTGCGTAACTTAATATTGAGCCCATAGCCCTCCCTATCCCATGAAAACCCGAGCCAAGATCATTCTCACCAGCATTTGCAGCGCCTTTGCGGGAGCAGCATTGCTGGCCGCATTTGCATTTGATAAAACAGACCCGGGCAATGATCTGCTGGAGGTGAAGGGCGATGGCCGGCTGCAGTACAAATGGTATGCACCGGAGCTGCCCAAGGCCATCTCATTTGCCGGCGAGGCTGCGCCCCTTGACCGCTGGGAGGTACGCGAGCGCCTGGACCGCGAGCTGCTGACCAACTACTACATGCATGGGTCCCTGCTGTATATACTAAAGCTGAGCACACGCTACTTCCCCCTCATTGAGGAGCGCCTGAAGGCCAATGGCATTCCTGATGACTTTAAGTACCTCTGTGTGGCCGAGAGCTCGCTGCAGCACCTTACATCGTCAGCCGGGGCGCAGAGCTTCTGGCAGTTCCTGGGGGGTACAGGTACGCAGTATGGCCTGCAGATAGACGGCGAGGTAGACGAACGCTACAATGTGGAGAAGGCGACGGACGCAGCCTGTAAATACTTCCGCCAGGCCTATGATAAGTTTGGCTCCTGGACAGCCGCAGCGGCATCTTACAACTGCGGCATGGGCGGGTATAACAGCCAGGCTACATTCCAGGGCAGCATGAATTTCTACGAGCTGGTCTTCCCCGAGGAGACAAACCGTTATATCTTCCGCATACTGGCGCTGAAATACCTGATATCCGGTGCCAAGGCCATGGGCTATGTACTGCAGCCGCAGGATGGTTACAAGCCGTTCAGTACACGCGATGTAACGGTGACAGAGAGCATACCAAACCTGGCAGAGTGGGCACAGGCGCAGGGCACCAGCTACAAGTACCTGAAGCTGCTAAACCCCTGGCTGCGCGCGCGGACGCTTACAGTAAAGGATGGGAAGAGCTATGCTATTGCTGTGCCGCAGTAGACTGTGCTAATAGTGATCGCGGAGAGACAGGATGTGGATTTAGGCTACCTTTTTAGACAGGTAGTGCGATGGCCTCAAAGCGCGTGGCCCTCCGGTCGCTGAGCGTAGCCGAAGCGCCTTCCCAGAATTTACTTGGGGCCAGCCATCAACTGCAATACCCTTTCCTTAGCTTTATCAGCAAACGCACATCACCCATGCGCTTCCTGCGCGTACTTCCGCTACTACTTACCATTGCTGTTATCTGGGCGCTGAATCATTCATTCGGCAGCCTGCCGCCCATTGGTAAGATCGTAGATCCCATAAACGGCGCGATGGTTGCTGCTGAGCGGACAAATGAGGACTGGAACAGGAACCTTAACCTGAAGGGCCTCAAAGAAGAGGTAAGCATCTGGCTCGACACCTCGCTGATCCCCCACATCCGCGCAGGCAACGATCACGACCTCTACTATGCACAAGGCTTTATCCATGCCAGCTTCCGCCTGTGGCAGATGGACCTGCAAACACGCGCTGCATGGGGACGCGTAAGCGAAGTAGCAGGCCCTAAAGCCATAGACTTTGACCGCGGCATGCGCAGGGAGGGGATGGTATGGGGCGCACAGCATTCGCTGGAAGCTATGGAGGCTGAGCCGCGTACGAAGGTTATGCTCGATGCCTACAGGGATGGCGTCAACGCCTACATCCACACCCTCAATTACCGCAGCCTGCCCATAGAGTACAAGCTCATGAGCTTTGAACCGGAAGACTGGACCAACCTCCGCACCGCCCTCCTCATGAAATACATGGCCCGCGACCTGACGGGCAAGACAGACGACATAGCCTACACCATTCTGCGCGATAAGCTCGGGCAGGAGGAGTTTGATTTTCTATTCCCTGAAAGGATAAAGGGCAGTAAGCCGGTAATACCTGAGGGGACGAAGTGGGATGCGCCGTCGCTGCAGCAGCCAAAGGCGCAGGAGGGGGATGTATGGGCGCATTTTAAGGACACGGCGACTGCATACAATAGAAAGGCTGAGGAGTCGCAACAACCTGGAATTGCAGAGGGCTCGCCCAATCTTTGTCATTCCGATGGGAATCTAATCTCTCGCAGCGCATGTGGCGATTCCAAAGGCGCAAAAAAAGTTTGGCGAGCATCACAGTCGCTGCGAGAGAATAGATTCTTTCAGAATGACAAAGTCGCTGAGAACTATGTTGGGCGAGCGGATGATTGGTCTCGGTGTCTTCAACCGCAAAGCGAAGAGTCTGGGTCTGAGTCGGGCATTGGCAGTAACAACTGGGCTATCTCAGGCGCGCATACGGCCAGCGGCAAACCCATTCTCTGCAACGATCCGCATCTTGCGCTCAACCTGCCTTCACTATGGTACGAGATGCAGCTAACAGCACCAGGCATCAATGCTTATGGAGCATCGCTGCCGGGGGCGCCGGGGATTGTGATTGGCTTTAATGAGAAGATCAGTTGGGGCTTTACGAACAACTATAGGGATGTGAAGGACTTTTATGAGATCGCCGAGGCCCCCATCCCAGCCTTCCCCCGAGGGGGGAAGGAGGTGTCGGGCGAGCCCAAAGCTGAAGACTTGCATACCACCTCCTCCCCCTCCGGGGGAGGCTGGGAGGGGGCCCAACGGACACGGGCAACAAACTATCTCTTTAATGGAAAAGCTGTTCCCTTCCAACGCAGCATCGAAGTAATCAAAGTGAAAGGCGCGCGTGACGTAGTAGACACCGTCCTCTACACCATCCACGGCCCGGTAACCTACGACCCCTCTTTCCCAGATCCAGCCAAAAGCGGCAAGCTTCTCGCCTGCACCTGGATGGCGCACCGGGGCAGCAATGAGATACTGGCTACTTATCTGCTGAATAGGGCGGGGGACTACACAGCATTCACAGACGCCATCTTACACTTCGAATGCCCCGCACAAAACATAGCCTACGCAGACGGCGCAGGCAACATAGCCATATGGGGACAAGGCCGCTTCATCGACAAATGGAAAGACCAGGGCAAGTACGTAATGCGCGGCGACGACAGCAGCACACTCTGGGGACAAAGCATACCAATGTCCGAAAACCCACACGTCCTAAACCCACCCCAGGGCTACGTAGCCAGCGCCAACCAGCAGGTCACGGACAGTACTTATCCGTATTGGTATAATGGGAGCTTCGTGGAGTGGCGGAGTTGGGAGATAAATGAGATTATGAAAGTGGGACTTCAAAAACTCAAAGCTGTCGCCTTTACTGAAAAGTCATACAATGGAGGTTGGGATAATCCAATTGCACAAAACGCCTTTCAGAATAATGTCCAATCACCTTATCTCGCTAAAATCTACTCAATCTTGGTCGATAATCAGCCCGATCTATACACTAAATTAGAAGGACTGTTCTCAGAACTTCAAGAACCTCTTCTGTATAACCGTGAGCTGGCTTTAAGTGCGACTTCATCGTCTGCTACTTTTTTTCAGATTTGGACTTACCAACTCTACAAAAACATCTGGCAAGACGAATTCCCAGAAGGCACAAAGACCCCATCCTCAGAACTAACAGTCCAACTCCTCCTAAGCGACTCCACCTCCAAATACTACGACGACAAGAGAACCCAACAGGTAGAAACCCTCCGCGACATCGTCCAACGCGCCTTTAAGGAAACAACAGACTCACTAGATAAGCTCAGCG
>JADMIO011201717.1_pt1 | contig 35754 bp, 24 predicted proteins | sample 8958161 | NCBI WGS metagenome assembly JADMIO01 (sample SAMN16585339, study PRJNA669376) | soil metagenome | isolation source: Crop rotation soil | place: USA: Cullars Rotation, Alabama | collected 2011
ATGCCCGCCTCTTTCGGATTGAACAGATTTTGTGAAGCCTGGCCGAGCCGGTCAACTCGTTGATAGCGCGAGCGCCTGTACTCGCGACGCGATTTCGTCCAGGTTCACGTCTTCGCTTTGCTTGGCGCGGCGATCAAACATCTCGACAAGTCCGTCGCCAATCTTCTTGCCGACGGTAATTCGATAGGGAATTCCGATCAGATCAGCGTCTTTGAATTTCACTCCCGCGCGTTCGTCTCGATCGTCGAGCAAAACGTCGAGACCAGCATGACGTAAATCGTCGTAAAGTTTGTCACCCGCATCGCGCAGCTTCTCGTCTTTGATATTTGTGATCGTGACGACGACATCAAACGGCGTGATCGATTTGGGCCAGACGATGCCATCGGCATCATGATTCTGTTCAATTGCGGCGGTGATGATGCGTTCAACGCCGATCCCGTAACTGCCCATGATAATTGGAACCGATTTACCGTCCTGCGTCAGCACGTTCGCGCCCATCGACTCGGAATACTTGGTGCCGAGCTTGAAGATGTGGCCAATCTCCATCGCTTTGAAAACTTCCAGCGTGCCGGTGTCGCAACGTGGACATGCTTCGCCCGAACTCACTGTGCGCAGATCGGCCCACTGATCGACTTCAATGTCGCGTTCGATGTTGACGCCGCGAATGTGGTGATCGTCTTTGTTCGCGCCAGTCGTCATATTTTGACGACCTTTCAAACCAAGATCGGCGATGATTTTCAAGCTCTTCTTCGCGTTATTGGCGAGCTGTTTTGCGCGAAAGCCACCCAAGCTGCCGGCGCTTGCTCCGAGCAACGCGCGAATCTCTTCGGCATGCGCGGGGCGCGTTGCCGTTGACCCAATCGCGTCGTTCAATTTCACTTCGTGCAGATGGTGGTCGCCGCGTAACAATGCGAGCACAGGAACCGCTTCGTTATCCAACGTGGCGATGTAAACGAGCGACTTGATTTGCCGATCAGCTGCCGCGCCGCCAGGGAACGCCGCCAGATCCTCGATCGTTCGCACTCCCGGCGTGGGAAATTCTTCAGGCGCATCAGGCCCGGATTCGTCTTCAATCTTCGGAAGTCGCGACGTTGCTTTCTCCAAATTCGCTGCGTAGCCACAACTCGCGCACGTCGCGATCAGATCTTCGCCCGCATCCGTCCGCGCGACGAATTCATTCGATTCAGATCCGCCCATCGATCCGGACGAAGCCTCGACGATCGAAAATTCGATTCCGCACCGACTGAAAATCTTCTTGTAAGCTTCGCGCTGATCGATGAACGACTTGTCCAGACCGGCCCAGTCGACGTCGAACGTGTACGCGTCTTTCATGATAAACGTCCGCAGGCGCATCAGGCCTGACTTGGGCCGCGGTTCGTCGCGAAACTTCACCTGAATCTGATACCAGACCTGCGGCAGTTGCTTGTAAGAACGCAGTTCGTTGCGCGCGATCGTGGTGAAAACTTCTTCGTGCGTCATGCCCAGGCACATCTCGGTGCCCTTGCGATCTTTCAGGCGAAACATGATGTCGTCGATCGCGTCCCAGCGTCCCGACTCCTGCCAAATCTCGGCCGGATGTAGCGCCGGCAGAAAAAACTCTTGCCCGCCGATCGCGTTCATTTCTTCGCGCAGAATCTGCATCACCTTCAAAGCGATGCGTTGACCGAGCGGCAGATACGAATAAATTCCGGCGGAAAGTTGGCGCACGACGCCCGCGCGCAGCAGCAGTTTGTGCGAAATGACTTCGGCGTCGGCCGGGTCTTCGCGCAGCGTAGGAATAAAAAATTGAGACCAGCGCATAGACCAAGCATTCTCGCGAATTTAGAGTGCGGCGGCAAGCGGAGCGCGACGCCGCTTTGGATTTCGACGAATGACTGTTCGGCGCGGAAATCCAAAGCGCCGTCTAGCCGACGCACTCCAAATTTGCCTCATTGCCGCGTTTTATTCGCTGATGTACCATCGCCGATAATCATCATGTCAACAACGAATATGCACACACTCGCGCTGGCGGAGGTCGATCCTTTGATTGCCAATGCGATCGATAACGAAGTCGCCCGCCAGGCGAACGGCCTGGAACTGATCGCGTCGGAAAACTTTGTCAGCGAAGCCGTGTTGGAAGCTGCGGGCTCAGTTTTCACGAACAAGTACGCCGAAGGCTACCCCGGCAAGCGTTATTACGGCGGTTGCGAATACACGGATGTCGTCGAGCAGGCGGCGATCGATCGAGCGAAGGAATTGTTCGGGGCCGATCACGCTAACGTGCAACCGCATAGCGGCGCGCAGGCGAACATGTCTGTTTATCTCGCGGCGATTCAATACGGCGATCAGATTCTGGGAATGAATCTTTCGCACGGCGGTCACTTGACGCACGGGCATCCGCTGAACTTTTCCGGATTGAGTTACAAAGTTGCGGACTACGGCGTCTCGCGCGAGACGGAGACGATCGATTATGACGAGCTGCAAAGGCTTGCCGAAGAGCATAAGCCGAAACTTCTCGTGTGTGGCGCATCGGCTTACCCGCGCATCATCGACTTCAAACATATCGGCGAGATCGCCCAGAGCGTGGGCGCGCGCATGTTCGCCGACATCGCGCACATCGCTGGACCAATCGTCGCGGGCTTGCATCCTTCGCCGGTGCCGGTGGCGGATTACGTGACAACCACGACGCACAAGACTCTGCGCGGACCGCGCGGCGGTTTAATTCTTTGCAAGGCTGAGCATGCGAAAGAGATTGATCGGCGTCTATTTCCCGGAGTGCAGGGTGGTCCACTCGTTCACATCATCGCTGCCAAGGCCGTGGCGTTTGGCGAAGCCTTGCGCGACGACTTCAAAGAATATCAGCGGCAGATTCTCGCGAATGCGAAAGCGCTTTGCGCTGAGTTGCAGGAACAGGGACTGCGTATCGTCTCCGGCGGCACTGACAATCACCTGATGCTGGTCGATGTGTGGATGGACGGAAAGGGAATTACCGGCAAGGATGCCGAGAAGGCTCTGGAAGCCGCGCACATCACTGTCAATAAGAACACGATTCCGTTTGATCAAAACAAGCCATTCGTCGCTTCAGGCCTGCGCATCGGCACGCCGGCGGTGACTACGCGAGGCATGAAAGAGCCGGAGATGCAAGAGATAGCTCGCATGATCGCTGCGATTGTTCGGGAGCCTGAATCGGAAGAAGTTCAGAAGAGTGTGAAACGCAGCGTGGCCGAACTAACTGCGAAATTTCCGTTGTATGCGAAGAGGTTGAAGGCGGGCGGGCAACAGGCGATGCACGTCGAGTAGGGGGTAACGTGCGCCAGCGTCGCGCGGATCCGAAAAGAATAATTAATCAGCTTGATTCACTCTCACCCTCGTGAGATTCGACTTTCGGCGAGTCTGAATTATCTGACAGTTTTTCCTCATCACTCTGGTAAGCGAACACCACGTCCTCTTCAACCGAAACTGCCGAACCCAATCTGGACAGCCATGCTTCCAATCGGCCTGGTTCAGTTTCCGAGCTCACGGTCTCCGCAGTCTCAGCATCGATCTGATTTTCAAGCTGAACAATTTGCGCAGAAGCGCGCCGGCAAATTCCGCAGGCCGCGAGATGAGCCAGGACCGGGCGGCATTCATCGTCAGCCAGCCGTCCTTCAAGATAGGCGGCAATCGTGTCCTCGTCTACATGCGATTCAGCGGGCGCATCACGCAGTTCGACCGCGGCGACAGATTTCAACCGATGGTCGATCAGGTCGCGAATCGTCTCGAGCTTTTTATTAAATCGCGCTGCCATCTAAGACGTTCCCTCGGCGGTTTTCACTTTTCCAAAACTGGCGTCGCTGCCCAGGATCGATTTCAGATTTACGCCTTGGCCCAAATCTTCAGTCGCAATCGACATGCAAATCTCGATTTCTTCCGCGCTCAATCCGTGGTTTCTTTCCAGCTCAGTCGCAAACGCGTCGGAAACTTTTTCATAAGCCTTTTCCAGCCAGCGCATCACCGTCGATTCATGAACGCGGCCTGAGCGGGCACGGCGTTGGAACCAGGCGCGAATCGGCGACATTGGTTCCTGCACGAGGCGCGCAATTTCGCGGAGCTTCAAACCGTCGACGTGGTAATACAAAAGCAGCAGCTTCTCGTGATCGTCGAGCGAGGCCAGCGCTTGATCGAGCGCCGCCTTCGTCACGTTTCGATATCTTTCACGCACCAGGTTTGCCAGCATGGACTCTTCCGCGCGATGAGCATGCGCCAGTCGCGAATGCCGCACCTTACTTTCTTCGCCGCTCTCTTCCAACTTATCTAGGGAGACCTCATCTTGCCGTCGTCGATAGAAATCGATCACCGCGTGCGACACCACGGCGCGCAGCCAGCCTTGCAGCGTACCGCGGCCGCTGTAGGTTCTGAACTTTGACAGGCGCACGCCATCGACGATCCTCGTCCCAAATAATTCCGCGTAGATATGATCGATTACTTCGTCAGCGTCGGCGCGAGTTGTTAGTAAGTGACGAGCCAGACGTTCAACGAACGAGCGATAGCGGCGATCGAATTCCCACCACGCGCTTTCGTTCCCGCGCGCGCACGCCAGCGCCAGATACAAATCCGCGCTCTGTAACTCGCTGATGAAATCCTTGACCTTTCGGACTGAGGGAGCGCGGTCGCTTGAACCAAAACAGTCGCCGTACTTGTCGACAGCCGTGGCAATCGCTGACATGAAATCGGCGGACGTCAAACCGAACTCCGGATGAGCGCCGGCGCATTGCGCAAAAATTGCGTCGACGTGATCGGCGCATGCGCCTACGATTTGTTCGGTGGACGGATTTGTCACAAACGCACGAAGCAGTGCTTCAAGATGCGCGTATTATATTGGCAAAGAGCGTTTACAAGGCAAGCTAATGTTTCTAGCAGACGTTCAGCTTACGGTTCACTAGGTGGACGAAAGCACTGCGCTATTTTTGCTTAGAGACGAACAATTGAAGCCGAAATGTTCAGGACTATTTGAAAGAATGGCGATGCGACCTTGCCATCATAAGATAGTGTTTGTTACAAAAACGGTTCGCGCACGGCGGGGTTTGGGCCGTGCGCAACAGTATTCCGCAGTAGCTCAATGGCAGAGCATTCGGCTGTTAATCCCGATGTATCGGGATTGTAGGTTCTTCCCTTACTCGCCTTGACCCTCGTTTAGTCGCTTTGTTATAAATCAATTCGCGATTCCCATAATACGCGACGTGGTATTCCGCAGTAGCTCAATGGCAGAGCATTCGGCTGTTAACCGAAGGGTTGTAGGTTCGAGTCCTACCTGCGGAGCCAATTCTTTCTGGGTTTATATTCTCCAAAATCAGCGTGGCAGGTTCTACATCGCGCAGACGGAAGACTTAGAAGCGCGTGTGGAATTTCACAATCGTACCGACAGTATTGACGGACACTTTACGCGCAAGCGCGGGCCGGAATTAGATTGAGCATGAAGGGATTCTCTAGGATCGGCCGAAGACGTTCGACGGGAAGCAAGGAATCGATTCGCGGGAAGTAGTCTGCGACAAACTCAATTTCTTCTTCGGTTAAGTTAGGGATCTGGAGACTCTGCGCTTTGCCAAGTACACGAAAATCAAACCAACTTGACTCTAAAAACGCATGGCTTTTGTTTGATACCCAATAGGAACAGAAGACTTTCAGCACAACCATCTTTCTACGCATGGAAGCGGGAGAGTACTTTTTGAGTCGCAAATCTGAAGCCCAACTTTCGATGAACGATGGATTCAGCAAATCCAAGGAGAGACCTCGTGGCGCGAATGCGGCAACCTGGTCAAGATCTGAACGGTAGGCAACCTTGGTCTTGGCACTGCGCTCATGAGTTGAAAGTAACCGTTGAAAAAGTCATCAATTGCTTCGCTTAGTAACATCGGTACGCACACCTCCAAAAGCAGTCCTAAGCAGGATCTGCACTGAACTTTGAAGAGCTTGGTAAATCTGTTGGTGGGTAGGAAAACCGGGGAGAGTCTAGTCAGCGAAGTCAACGTATTCAAGGCAATCAGGGGTTAGATGATTCAGCAACGTAGATAATTGCTGCGAGCATAGCTGGCTCGCTATTGTAGCGGACTGGTTTTCGGTTCATAATTCCCCGACTCAAAACCGCTCATTTGCAATCGCACTCAACATCTTGCTTTGGATAATAAGGAGTTATGATTGGCTCCATCGCCCTTCGATGAGATCCGCCGCCTAACCCAGTTCATGGAAAGGACTGCTGCAGAAATTGCTGTCCTCGCGGTGATTAACGTCAAGAGTCAAACGCGTCAGCTATCCGACTATTCGCATCACAGCATGCGATCAAGCTTCCTGAGTGACCTTGAAATTGATTCGGTGATCGAAGCGTTTCGGGAGTGTGGATTTTATACGCGACATTTTGCCGATGAACAGGACTTCTTTTCTTGGGTCCTCGGTGGAGGATGCAGCTCGCTTGGCGTTGCACGCCACATCGTTTATACCTCCGCCTTGAATGGCTCGGGGCCTGGCCGCCGCGCTCTTGTGCCCGCATTTTGCGCGCACTTCTCCATTCCCACGATGAATTCAGACGCGTATTCTTGCTCAATCAACCGGCAGAAATTCCACGTTTCGCGACTCCTGCAGAGTTTTGGAATCCCTGTCCCTCTTTCGTGGTATTTCATTCCGGGGCAAGGATGGTGGGATGACAGCAAGCCGCCCTCTGGCGCGCTCGTTGTAGCCAAAGCGACATACGAAGGGAGTAGCGTCGGTGTTGATCCGGAAGCGGTGGGAGCATTTTCGCGTCGACTTGAGGAAAGAATCGCTTTCCTCGGAGATGCCCTTCGACAGCCCATCACCGTTCAGCAACTGATTGCTGGTTTCGAACTCGAAGTACCCATCGCGCGGATTAATTCGCAACGCGCGTTGGGTGTGGCGGCGGTTACGATAAACGGGAAGTCACATGTCGAGGACAACGTCCTGCTTTACGACAGCGTTTGGGACGATGACTATGGGTTCACCGAAGCTACTCATTTCCCGGCTCAGTGGACAGAACGCGTCCAGAAAATGGCGGAGCGGGCAGCCGAAGTGCTGAACTTCCAGGGCCTGAGCCGGATTGACTTTCGAATGAACAACGAAGGGCAAGCCTTTGTCATCGACGTATCGAGCACCCCACATCTCACGCCGAACAATTCGTTCGCATTCTTGTATTCCCGCGCTGGGTTGCGATATCCGGACATCTTCAGTACCTTAGTCGGCCTTGGGCTTCATCACCATGGTCTGCTTCATTCATCGGACCAGAACTCAAGTTCCGCAGGCAAGAAACCTTTTCCGTAAAACTTCCAGCCAGGACCTACTTGAGGCGGTGCGGCTGACACAATAAAGGTTTCCCAGTCCAGTGTACCTTCTACTGCCGAAAACAATGTGGTTTGCAGTTCGTGCCGTCGTTTTATGTAGGGCGCCATCTGCCCGACAAATTCGGGCACGAAGGGCGTGATTGCAGTCCAGATATTCATGGAGTCTTGTATCCGGCCACACATGAAGAGGCATCCGGCCAGGTTGTTTCCGACGAAATAAGAGTAGTAGGAATCAAAACGCGGCTGGCTCATCAGCTCTTGGAAGACTGGTTCAAGGAGGTTGACGCCTTCGGCGTACCGCTTCAGGTGGGCAAGATAATATGCGACATTTGATGCGAGAAGAGCCGCATCATTATTGGGGGCGGACGCCTGCCATGCGGATTGTGCCGCCTCGAGCGCTTCAGTCACAGTTAGGCGGCCGCACAGGTACATCGCCAGTGTAAGATTTGTAGCGAAAATGTCGGGGCGTGTGAAACTGATTGAAGTCTCGCTCTGCATCAAGTCATGCGCCCTGAGGCAGTGCGCATAGGCTTGCTCGAAGTCACCTTCAACCAGATGATTGGCGGCCAAATTAACCAAACCGATGCACTGGTGTAGGGGATCATAGACCGCCATCTGTCCGATGCCGCTGAAAAACTCAATCGCCTTTGTTAGCCGCTCGCGCGCCACTTGAACCGAATGCAGCATATTCGATTTTAGTCTGACATGATTGAGCGTTCGACGTGCAGTCGGGTCATAATTGACGCGCGTCGCCAGAGTGCGGTACAGAATGCGTTCGGCTTCCTGGGCACCGTCCTCATCGCAGAGGAATACGCAGGCTACGACGAGATAGAGCATGGCGCGTGACCAGACTTCCGTTTCAGATTCCTTTAAGCCATCCCACCGAGAGAGTAGCGTGCGCGCCTTTTCGCGATCTGCTTGCGAGAGAAGCTTGATATGGCAACGCGCCAGCAGTACGTCTCTTTCAGCGAGCAGCGCATCTGAATAGAGGTTCTCAATTCCAGCCAATTCCTCGATCGCTTGAGCGTAGCTGCCGCTATCAAAATAACTCAAGGCGCGAGACATACTGCGTATGAACGAGAGCAGATCGTCATCAAGATCGTCACGCAGACTCTCAAGCAGCGGCGTCGTACCGCACCTCATAGCGCGCAGACATTCAAGGAGAAACACTTCACCAGCGGCACGCCGGTCCCCGGACCTTCGCAGATGTTCTGTGCGTCTCGCATAGTCGCCGCAGTGAAAAAGCCTCAGACAGTTGGCGAAGCGTTGGTGAAGCGCCTTTCGCTGCGTCTTGGCGTGGTCAAGGTAATAGCGGCGTACCAGATCATGGACGAAGCTCCGGACGTTACCCGATCGCTCGAGAATTCTGAGCCTCTCCGCCGGCTCAAGTATCCGGGCAAGCTCCTCGCGACCCTGAAGCAGGCACTCCAGTTCATAGTCGGCGAATGAGTTGCCGATAACGGCTGCAGCGCGAAGAACGGATGCGGTTTCGTCCGGAATGGATGCGTATTTTTCAAGGCGGCGCTCAAGAAGCTCCGAAAGCAGACTCGGTGGGCTTTGCTGACTCTCAAGAGCAGCGCGTATGTCCGCGTCCGCAATACGTCGGACCAATTCCAAGTGCCCACCGGTAATTTCGTGTAGCTGTTTGACGACATCAAGCGGTATCACACTTCGCACGCCAAAGGCTCTCAACAGATCAGCGAACGTGTCTGCCCCGCATGGCGAAAGAGAAAAGGATTGCCACGACGTTGAGGTGAAGAGTGGCTCTAGCAGATTGGACGATTGTGCAGGGCTATCCTCAGTTTGCATCACAATGATAGCCAAGGTCTCCAGGAACGGAAAAACAAAGCGCGTCTCGGGGGAAAGCGCGAGTTTAAGAAATTCAACGGAGGTGGCGTCCCACCACTGCACGTTGTCGCAAACGAGGAGAGCGGGCTCACCGGCACACGCCTTCTGCATCCGCAACATGATTTCGCGATCCTCTTGACTGAGATACGGCGTCTTAGCTTCAACTTCTGAATCTTTGTGTTCGAAAAGCTGAAAAAGTATTTCGCGAAGAGCTTTCCCGCCGACGGGGATAACGGTGACAGGCTCGAGCGCAAGTTTAGTTCTGGCTTTAAACTGTGCCCGGTCGGTCTCAGATGCCACTGCCAGCAAGAGCGGGAAATGGGGGCGGCGCACGAACATCTCCTCGCCTGACGCCATAAACGCAACACGTCCCGATTCGCGCCAGTCATGGGCAATTCTGTTTGCAACCCAAGTCTTCCCGCTTCCCGAGGGACCGTGTAGACGGATCGCCGGTCGTTCTGCAGACATGAGGATACGGCGAATATCCGAAATCAGTGATGCCTGACCTGTGATTGCTTCGACGAGGGGCAGTAATAACTCCTTATTATCGTTACTGCTGCTGCTCTCCGCTGTGTCGTTCCCGAAAAGATTGTGGAATCGTGGATTTGGCGGGATAATACGACTCTCGTGCGGATTTATTTGGATAATTAGGAATTATCCGGCCCGTTTAAGCCGATGTCGTTAGTCTCGCCATACCTATTTCTTGAGTTGGCACTGGTCATCTTCTTGTTAGGATTTGGGTGGGAACAGTGGAGACTCACCGATCTCTTGTCGCGCAGGGTTTTGATTATTGCACTCGCTCTCGCATCCTTTTGGTTCACTATCGATCAGCTTGCAGTGCGTCTCCAATTATGGGAGTTTCCAGATAAGGGCTACTGGCAGCCATTACGGCTACCGATCGAAGAGTACCTAATGTTCTTTCTGCATACCGTAATTTGTTTCATCTTTGTGAGGCATTACTCAGAAGAACCGTGAGGAAAGGATGGCCTCTTACAGCTTATACAACCTTTGTGTCGCTGTCTTGATAGCAACGCTTTGTTACACAATCGCCTGGCGCAATCGAAAAAGCATTTTTTTTCTTTCCGCCAGGATTGGCTTGCTGATCACGGTACTTCTGTATCCGTGGGACTTCTTTGCTGTGCGTCTAGGTGTTTGGACTTATCCAAAGGATCCGGGCATGCGAATCTACGGCGTACCGCTTAATGATTCACTCTTTATCTGGCTCTGTTCGTTCCTCGCTTGTGTCATCTTGCTTGCGACGGACGATTGGGGCTCCCGTGGCAACAGAAATTCCGTAGATGAGGAAACACACGGTCATCGGCCAAAAAACAACAGAGACTGATCTCCGCGATGTAAGCGGAAACTCGTTTGTCGGGAGGCCTTTCTTCCCGCGAAAATTGATCTTAGATTCCAGCTCACCATCTACCACAATTGCGACAGGTTCACCGGCAACTCCAAAAAATTCGCTTTGAACTCGTAGCTCTGTCTTATCATTGACCAGGCTATTTTTATTGCTCTTCATGTTTGGCTCGTCAAGTGACGTCCAAACCTGTGCGCCTTCGCTACCAAACCCGATACTATACTCGGCGGCGACAGGCTCTGCGATCAGCACCGTCGCTTGCTTTGGCACCCTCTGATCGCTGGATATTACCTGTGTTTGTATTTGAGATATGGATACGGGCCTGTCGAGATCGATTCCTAACCAGCCACGCGAAGCGGCAGAGACGAGAAAGAGAATTAGAAGGCCCGGTATCGCCACAAAGGCCAGCACTCGACTGACGGCAGTTTCATCTGATGCCTCCAGTTTTTTGTCAACATGGAAGACTGTAAAGATGAGGTTAATTGTCATTATGACGATTTCGGCCATGCTCTCGACCTCCTGAACTGCCTAGTTAGAACAAGCGTTGCAAAGAAGAATACAACCCCGGCAGGTACTGTATTCACCGAATGAAGGTTTGGTTCCTTGGAAAAACCTGCCGAGAAGTAGAAATAGAGCAGCCACGCACTGATGATGATTGCGAAGATCCAAACTAGGCTGAATTCACGGAGCCGTGAAATGTCCCCCCGAGTAGCGAATTGAACGCCGGCAATCGCGGCGTAGGCTCCCATAAGAAGATTCCCGAACAGCCACGCGTTCTTGAACCCGAACAAAGACTCGTTATTGAACACGACCAATCCACCAACAAAAACGACAGCGATAGTAAGCAGTGTAGTAACCATTCGTGAGTAAAACGCAGCCTCTTCGAGTTTCTTTCCAATGCTGACTCGACGTTGCATAAGTTGGATGTGAACGCTCGCCAACAAGGCGCTGTTGAATGCCGAAAGAAAGCAAGCAACGAGAGCTAACGCAATTGCCGCAAAAACGTAGTTTTTCCCGAGTAAGGGCGAAGTTATCGCTTCTTGGTTAACATGGCCGGTCGGATTGACTTTAAGAACCAGCGCAATTGGTACGAGCGCAAGATAAGGTAATGCACCTACACAGACGAGGATCAGCACGCGACCAACCGGCCCACGGGTTCGCCTACTTACTTGAAAGACTCGTTTCCATGTGTCCGGGCTCGCAACAAGTTGGCCGAGTGACATGATTGCCGCAATCACGAAATGTGCTAAGCGGTTCTGACCAATAATAGGAAGGTCCCAATAGCTGGGCTGCGGACTCCATTTCGCTGTTAGATGAAGTGATGTATGACCGAAGAGAATGAGCAGAAATATGGCTACTGCCATAAGGCTTACGAGACCAACTTGTATAAGGTCTGTACGGAACAATGCCAAGTAACCACCGAAAAGCATATAGAAGTAGCCAATCAACCCGAGGCCGCATGCCAACATCGTTGCTTGTTCAGCCTTGAGCCCGAGCGCGACCTGAAGCAGTTGCCGCAAAATCAAAAGTTCGCAAGCCGCGTAGATACACTGAGTCAACGAAATCGTCACCGCGTAGACCGTTCCATTCTTCTTATTCACATCAAGGATCGAAAAAAGGAACGCTTCAAAGGTCCGCTGCTCTGGCACCAAGTGAGACAGCGTTTGCTCTATCCAAAGCCTAATAAGAAACAGACCGAGAACAGTTCCAACGGCTAACCCAATCAACGCAGGAAGTCCAACAGTAACGGCTATTCCGTAATAAGCGCCAAAGAGTGCGGTCAGTGAGAAGACTGTGCTTGATTGTGCGAGTTCAGGAAGCGGGAGACGATCGTCAACATTCAAGGGACGATCTGTGGGTAGGGGACGTGACCGTACTGAGAACAGAACTACGGACAGGCTGAGGGCCAACAATAGCGCAATAACCAGACCCGGCATCGGATTCACCAGAGATTGAGATTGAAAACGCTCAATGAGCGAGCAAGCACTCAATCAAAAGAAGCGAGGTACCGCGAAAAAACCTTGAATAATTCCTAATTATCTGTACAATCCCGCTGCGAAATTTCTAGCTGAGGCGCAGCGCTGACCTCTAACTCCGTGTTGGGCGACCCACTGCAGCCTCATCGCAGCGACAGAATCTAACTGAGCAGTTCACGTTGTTGTTCCGAATGCACTCCGCAAAAGGAGCAGCTGATGGATCCCGAGAAGAGCGCAACTGAGGTTCTGAGGGAGACTAGTCGTACCTTCTATCCGTCGATAGTTCGGCTTCCACCACGAATCCGAGAGGCGGTTATGTCTGCATACTTGGCGCTGCGGGCTATTGACGAAATTGAAGATCATCCCCATCTCGACAACACAACAAAAGTAGGCTTGCTTCGCGCCCTTAGTCGCGAGCTCCGAGCCCGAAATCAAGCGCCTTCACGATTAATTCATCAACTATTCGAGACTCAATACGACTCTCTTCCAGAGGTAACGATGCGAATCGATGAATGGCTTGCACTCGCCCCCAACGGAAGCGCCGCTTTTGTTGCCGCAGCAACATCGATGATGGCTCAGCGAATGGCTTGGTGGGTTAGTCGACGGTGGCTGATTGCGACAAAGTGTGACTTGGACAAATACACTTTTAGTGTAGCGGGGGCGGTTGGTTTACTTCTTTCGGATTTGTGGGTTTGGTATGACGGAACACCAAGTCGGAAGAACGAGGCGATCGCTTACGGTCGAGGGCTTCAAGCAGTCAATATTTTGCGCAATCGAACAGAAGATTTAGCGCGGGGCGTCGACTTCTTCCCCCAGGGTTGGATCTTCCAGGATTTCGTCGCTTACACCAGGACGAGTCTCCTTCGAGGCGATGCTTACGTTTGTGGGTTCGCTCCTGGGCCGGCTCGCGAGTTTTGTAGGGGACCACAGGCGTTGGCACATGCAACTCTCAAAGCGCTGGAACGTGGGGAGCCGAAACTCACGAAGAGTGCCGTAATAGAGATTCTTGGCATTGACGATCTAACGGGGGGCGGCAAGCCAGATCACCCGGAACGAGTCGTGCTAGTTGATGAACACGACGAAGTCGTCGGCACTGAGGAAAAAATCAAAGCCCATCAATCAGGCGCGCTACATCGCGCATTCTCGGTTTTTGTCTTCAATTCTACTGGTCAGCTTCTCCTGCAGAAGCGAACGAACACGAAGTATCACTCTAAAGGACTCTGGTCCAACACCTGTTGTGGACATCCTCGCCCTGGCGAAACCATCGAGCAGGCATCTCGACGCAGATTGAGCGAAGAAATGGGCTTTGATTCGAGACTGAAGAAGATATGTGACTTCGTATATCGCGTTACGCTCGAGGAGGGCCTCGTTGAATATGAATTCGACCATGTCTTGGTAGGTAAATTTGACGGACTTCCGAATCCCGATCCCGACGAAGTCGCTGAATGGAAATGGATTGACCTTGCAGACGTCGGGCTGGACATCGACGGTCATCCTGAGCGTTATACGTATTGGTTTAGTCAATCCCTTAAGCGCTTTCGGTCAAGATTTCGGGCTGCTGCGCTTGAAGTCAGCTCCGGCGCGCGGGTCTCGTAACTCACATGCAGAAGTATGAAGTAATTATAGTCGGCGCTGGACCATCGGGCTGTGCATCCGCACTTCAGTTGGCACGTCTGGATCCCGGCATTACCGCAAAAGTCCTCGTTCTCGACAAAGCAATATTTCCCCGAGCGAAGCTTTGCGCCGGAGGACTGAGCCCTGACGCGGACGCTGCCCTCGCACAACTTGGCGTGGAGGTGAACCTGCCGGCGATAGCAGTTCACAAGACCCGTTTCGTGCTGCCAACCGGAGAACTGACCTTCGAGCTTGAGAATCAATTCCGCGTGATCAGAAGAGAGCATTTTGATTACGAGTTGTTTCAATCCGCAGTTCAACGCGGTGTTGTCATTCGCGATGGAGAAGCGGTTAAAGGCGTGCGACTCATGCGCGATGAAGTGATCGTGGAAACCGATGTTAATGATTATCGAACGCAAATTCTAATTGCTGCTGACGGCGCCAACAGTAGTGTAAGAAGGGAATTGAAACTCGGTAGGGCTGGCCGGTTGATGGTAGCCATGGAGCTTCACGCTCCAACTGAAACCATCGCGAAGGCGGAACCTTTGTGTAATGTCGCTGTCCTCGATTTGCGTCCACTGGTAGAGGGTGTTGCGGGTTACTGCTGGATATTCCCCGCGGTGAATGCAACCGAGGAACTCAGCAGCCTCGGCATATTTGCCGCGCCGCCTGCGAACGGCCAGTTTGGTCCAGTGAAGCAGGCACTTGCCTCCTGGTTGGCAAGCATCGGACTGCATTCAGATGCCTTCGAGATAAGGGCCCATCCGATATTACGCTATGACCCGAAAGCAGCGTACAGCCACAATCGAGTCTTGTTCGTCGGCGACGCCGCAGGCGCCGATCCTCTCTTTGGCGAAGGTATTAGTTCCGCGCTGTGCCTCGGAAGCATAGCGGGGCAATCAGCATTTGCGGCACTTAAGCTCCAGGATTTTTCATTCCCAAAATATGAAACGCTAATTCGGCGGAGTGCGATCGGATCGATGATGCGCCGACGAATGATGATTGCCCGAAGGTTGTATTCCCGTCCTAAGCTAGCGCGTCATTTTCTTAGGCATGGAAACTTACTTCGCGGCATCTCGCTACTGGCCGTGCCCCCGGGAGGGAAGGTCACGTGGCTACCTGCGAATGCATAATGAGACACATTCATGAGATCGAACGAACGCGTACGAATATCTGATTTTGCGCAACCGGCGTTCAAGGCAAATCCATACGCTCTATATGCGAGGATGAGAAAAGAGGCGCCTATTTGTCGCACTCGGTTCTTAGGTAGACGAGCCTGGCTAATCACTCGCTATGAAGATGTTCTGTGTTTACTGAAAGAGGAGCGCGTCGTGAAGGATTTGCCCGAGCTAACGTTTTGGATTCATCTCCTCGCTGGCTCAGTAACTCGTCATATGCTGAACAAAGATGATTTAGATCATGCTCGTTTACGAAGGCTCGTGCATCAAGCATTCACGCCAAGCATGGTCGAGGGACTACGAAAGCGGATTCAGAAAGTTTGTGATGAGATGCTCGATGAACTGGAAAGAAGCCGTCACATCGACCTTATGAAAGACTATGCTTTGCCTTTGCCGCTGACAATTATGGCAGACATGTTAGGCATCCCTCACAGAGATCGGCGACTCTTTCATCGGAGGTCGCGAAGGTTTATTTCCGCAGCGACTATACGCGATGTGTTACTTGCGGCCCCAGATCAACGACTACTTTCATACCAGATTAGACGACTTGTAAAACAGCGGCGACGTGAGCCGCGCAATGACCTTATCACTGGACTCATACGAGCAGAAGAACAGGGGCAAAAGTTAAGTGAAAAGGAACTGGTGGGGACAATTTTCTTTCTTCTAATTGCGGGATATGAGACGACCGTCAACCTTATTGGCGTCGGAGCAATGGCGTTAATGCAGGATCCTTGTGAGAGAGAGCGGTTCGAAAAAGATCCAACAATTAGGCAAACGGCAATCGAGGAATTGTTACGCTATACCAGTCCACTCGATATCGCTACACAGCGCTTTGCTCGCGAAGACATTGCGCTGGATTCGTTTAAGATCTCTCGTGGTGACGCCTTATTTGCGGTTCTCGGATCTGCAAACCGCGATGAGTCTCAATTTTCCAATCCGGATAGATTGGATCTCACACGCTGCCCAAACAAACACTTGACGTTTGGTCACGGATCGCATTTCTGCCTCGGTGCTCCGCTCGCTAGGATTGACGGCAACATTGCCTTGACTACCTTGTTTCGCCGCTTCCCAAGTTTGCACTTAGACAAGCCCGTTAAGTCGTTACGTTGGCGTAAGAGTCTAATCGTGAGGGGACTCGAATCACTACCGGTCTCGATTTAGGCAGATAAGACGTTTGGCATGAAAGCCGTTTCCCAAAACTTCTGCCAGAAAGTAGCTGCTGCAGCTACCGCGCGGCCGGACAATGTCGCGATGACTATCCTTGGCACCGTTGGTTCGGAAGAAATAACCTTTGGCTCAATGCTGCAACAGGTATACAGCATCGCCGCTCGACTTCAAAAAGAAGAGATTCTTGCTGGTGACCGGGTTGCCCTAATAGCCGATAACCATCCGAACTGGGCAATCGCTTACCTCGGAATATTATTCAACCGATCGGTTGTGACCCCCCTTGATCCAGCAGCCACCCCCAACACGATTGCGAATTTTCTAGCGCATGCTGAGACGAAGCTAATATTTGCCGATTTGGCATCGGTCGATAAGGTTACTCAGACCTGCGCGCAACTCGGTTGGCGAATTCCAATAGTTTTGCTTGATGAAGGGAAGGTCGATTCGTCAATTCACGGTCTTGCTCGATTTTGCGAATGGGCTGGCCAGCGTTCTGAATTACCGAACACGCCACCCAGCACAAGTCCGGAGGATCTGGCGCTGTTAATGTACACGTCAGGTACCACCGGTCGGCCAAAGGCGGTCCCGCTAACCCACGGGAACATTCAGGCGCAAATTAATGCGGTTCAAGAGGTGATGAAGATTACTGATGCTGAAGTGGTCCTGAGTATCCTGCCGCTGTTTCATGCTTACTCGCAAATCGTGAACCTCTGGCTGGCGGCTACGATTGGAGCACGCGTCGTCTATCTTAATCAGTTCGGAAGCAGCGAAATAGAGCAAGGTCTTAAGAGAAGCGGCGCAACCGCGCTAACCGGAGTGCCTCGACTGTGGTATCTGTTTCACAAAAAGATCTTTGATGCTCTCAACACTCGACCCGCACCTTTTAGATATGCTCTTAAGATAGCGCTATGCATCAATGGCGCGTTGCGCGATTATTGCGAACTTAACCTCGGCCGAATTCTTTTTAGAAAGGTTCATAAAGCCTTCGGTGGGAAATTGAGACTCGCCGTTTCCGGGGGAGCAATCTTCGATCGCGACGTTGCCAAAGATTTTCATCGACTTGGTTTCACAATTCTTCAAGGCTACGGTCTGACAGAGACTTCCGGAGCAGTAACGGTCACGCGTTTTGAAGACAATACGATTGGTTCTGTAGGAACGTCGCTAAAAGGCGTGGAAGTAAGAATAAGCGAGCCAGACGGAGATGGTGTCGGCGAAGTATTGATTCGCGGTCCAATCGTCACGTCAGGATACTACCTTAATCCTACGGCCGATCAAGAGGCGTTCACTTCTGATCGCTGGTTCCGATCGGGAGATTTGGGCCGTTTTGATCGCGGTGGACACCTCTATATCGTCGGACGAAAGAAGGACGTAATCATTCTACCCTCTGGGAAAAATGTTTTTCCGGAAGATGTTGAAGCTCACTACGGACGTTCACCTCTAATTAATGAGATCTGTGTGTTAGGTAAACGCGATGGTAACAGCTTTAACGGTGGCGAAAGTCTGTTCGCGATCGTAGTTCCGGATTTTGAGTATCTGAAGGCCCAACGCATTTCGAACCCAGGCGAATGGATTCCGTGGGAGTTGGAGGATCTGGGTCGCGACTTACCAGAATATCAACGCGTGCATGACTTCGCTGTGCGAACAGAACCATTGCCGCGGACAACTACGCGCAAGATACGGCGAAATGAGTTGCAACAACAAATCAAAACAGTGGATGGCGCGCGGCGGGCACGAAGCAACGGACACAACAATATTCTTACCGTAGAAGAGGCCAACCTACTAGATTCGGCCGCTGGTCGCGCTGTCACCGCAATTATTAGGGAGTTCGCGTCGGATGCGACGGTTCATCCCCTTGCGAATCTGGAAATAGACCTTCGGCTGGATTCGCTCGCCCGAATAGAATGCTTTACCCGCGTTGAACAAGCACTAGGCGTTCAGTTTAGGGCGGAAGAAACAGTGTCGGTTCTGACGGTGGGTGACTTGGTGAGAGTAGGTCAACAAAGCAGTAAGCAAAAGACCGATTTTTTTGTAGCCCAAAGCCAAATTGAAACGAGTGTTACTCATCTCGCCTCCAACGAAAACAAAAGATATTGGAGAGGGGTTCTAAGTGATGACTCGACTGTCATTCCTGAGCTCAAACCTTTTTTGAATAGAAGCAAACTAACGATACTTTTGGCAGATCTGCTTATGCCGCTGGTTCGCAGTGGCGCGCGACTTTTTTTCAGAATGCAAGTAGAAGGCCGCGAAATACTAAATACAATTGATCCTCCCTACCTAATTTGTCCTAATCATCAGAGCTACATTGATCCTTTTCTGGTTTGTTCAGTCTTGCCGCGAGAGGTGCTGGCTAACATTCTTCATTTGGGTGCGAGTCGATATTTTACCGGTTTGATTACATCCCAACTCGCGAAATTAATAGGTGTTGTGCCTATCGATCCGGACGTTCACTTACTACGGGCAATGCGGGCAGGAGCGGTAGCATTACGCAATAAGAAAATTGTGAACATCTATCCCGAAGGACGCCGCTCGTTCGACGGGCAGTTGAGTGTCTTTAAGAAAGGGGCGGCAGTTCTCGCTACTGAATTGAATGTTCCCATCATTCCAGTGTCTATCGATGGAACTTATCAGATTTGGCCTCGCCGCTCAGCACGGATTCGGTTGGGGAAAGTAAGGATTAGTTTTGGTGAGCCTGTGCTACCGGACATGAATATTCCGCCCGATTCGAAGCGTGAGGAGAGGTATGAAAGACTCACGGAACTTATTAAAGCAAGAGTTCAGCAGATGCTAAATGAAATACGGCATGTTTGAATTGCCGATTGCCCTTATCGGCTGGAGGAAAGCTCATTTTAGTTATGGCTTTGTGAACTCGCCAGAATTGGGTTGCATGAACCGGAGAGTAGACATATGTCCATTACACACATAAACATCACTGCGCCTTCGAAAGCGTATAAGCAAGCCACATTGTCGCCCGTCCATCGACTCTCTGAATTAACGTTTGGTAGCCTCTTGGCGGCTTATAGTCTCGGCTTTGTTGGCGCAATTGCAGCTCATCAGTCCGAGTTGTTTACATATGGCATTAAGAGCGCCATGCTGTTGAGTACGCAGTACGCTTCGATCTCTATAGCCTTTGCATATCTCACTACCAGTTTCTACCTCACATATCAGGCGGGAATCCTGACAATGCCTCAGATGCCGCTAGATCGTCTCGGAATTGATTTCTTTCTGGCTATCGCGCAGGCTGTGTTCTTTGGATGTTCAATTCTTCGCCCCTGGCTATTTCCTCTCATGATGGGGACCACTCTACTTTTGACGGGCATTCGTCAGGCAATGGAGCACAAAGCACTCGCTAGAAAATTATATAATTTAATCTGTGGCATCGATGTTCGTGACGACACGGCTCATGTCGCAAGGTTCAATCGGGAATTGAAAAAATTCTTGAAAGACTTCCCGGCACTCTCTGGTTGGGCACCTACCGGCAGAAAGATTTGGATAAGCGCAGCAACGGCAGTAACCGTGGGTGTGATAATCGGATATTTCGTGGTTGGATTCCTGCCCCAAGGTTGGCCTCTTCGAAGTGGTTGGCAATTGCGAACCAACCCGCTTCGCACCCAAATGCTTATCACGTCCGAAGTGTTTCTAGCGACCCTACTAATTGCTTGGAAGGGCCAGACGGTCGTCAAGCAACGAGCCACATTTCGAATCCCGGACAATGAGAGTATCGTTGATTACATCTTCGAGTTTGCCCACATGATGCGCGACCCTGCCTATAAGCCGCCAACCAAACGCGACCTTGAGATCGACGTACAGTTCACCCAATTGCAAGACAGACTCGAAAAGCTCTGCGCAAAATAGCTCGAGGATAAAAGTGGACGCGGAATAGTTCCGGTAATGCGGGCTTTCACCTGGTGTGGCAGCTCACTGGATCGAACCGCTTCATACAAGCGCCGTAGCGCATCCCATTTGCTGAGCTTATTGAATTGGATTCGGGAAAACAAACAAGCGTTAGTAACCCTAATAAGTGTCCGAGGGTAGTTTTGCTAACCACTCTAACTCATTGACACACTCTGGAATCAGTCATATATTTTCTATGAGTGTAATCATCGGAACTCAACATGCCTGTAGCGCTCCAGCACCGCTGCCTCATGCTTGATTTTCATCAATAAATAGGCGACCGCGCAAGTCATATGTAAGGAGCGTGAGTTATCGTCGAAAACAGATGGACGGCACCCAAGCAGAAACCTCAGTTCTGCGAATAAGCGGTTTGCTCTGAATTACCAATCAAAGCTTCGCCTCGCAGAACTCGATCTAACAAATGAGAGATTTGGACTGCCCTCCTTTGTCGGTGGTTCACTGTCGCGCCTTTCCGGTTTCCAGATTTGGTCGAAATGCGATCAAGAATTAAACAATCGTATCCCTTAAGGTATGGGACTCGTGTCCCGTCGTTGAGGTTGATTGTTCTATTAGCAGTCGCCCTGAGTGCAACTGCACTTGCTGGGCGAATTGGGAGGGCTGGAGGCCCAGTACGGGAAGGCAACATCGTATGGGCTAATAAGTCTGTGGGCGATAGAACGTCTGAAGTTGATTCGCAAGTAACAAAATTTCGCGCGACCGACAGTGAGCTTTATGCGAATAGTCCATCATTCAATTTCATTCCGTTTCAGTCGTGCACGGCCCTTCCTTCCGGCGCGGTAGGTTGGTGGAATGCTGAAGGTAATGCCAACGACGCTTTAGGCAGTAACAATGGTGTTCTACACAACGGAACCAGTTTTTCGACCGGGTTGGTTGGCCAGGCTTTCAGTTTCGATGGCGTCGACGATTATGTTTCCATAAACCGCTCGATCCAGGATGACTTCACCATCGAGTTTTGGCTTAACACGACGCAAGTCGTCGGCACCGATGATGGACAGTGGTATGAGGGAATGGGTTTGGTTGACGCTGAGGTCCGGAGCGTCACAAATGATTTCGGCGTTACGCTTCGAAATGGGAGAGTCTTTTTTGGCGTTGGCAACCCTGACGTTACGATCAAGAGCGGTTTTGTGTCGGATGGCAACTGGCACCACGTTGCAGCGACCAGACTGCGAAGCACCGGCGAGATGAGGCTTTATGTGGACGGACTTCAGGTTGCTTCCGCGAATGCAGGAACCCAGAGTCTTACTGCACCGCCGCGCATCACCATGGGTCAAGTTCAGGTTGATAACAATCCTTATCAAGGAAAACTCGACGAGGTTACTCTTTATTCCCGTGTATTATCGGCGCAGGAAGTCCAGGCCATTTACAATGCCAACGTTGCTGGTAAATGTACCTTCCCAGCGAATTGTAAGGCGGCGCCCTCAAATCTCGTAGCGTGGTGGCGAGCTGAAAACAACGCTAACGATACCGTTGGCAATCATCACGGAAGCTTACAAAACGCAACCTTTACCGTCGGCAACGTGGGACAAGGTTTTAAGTTAAACCAAACTGACGGGACTTTGGATCAAGTCTCAATTCCCAGCTCTCCCGATCTATGCCCAGCTAATTTCACCATCGAAACGTGGGTTAAATTCGATACGCTTGACACTCCCAATGCGAGCGCGCCGGGCCTGCAGTACATCATGTTCAAGAAAAACACGAGGATCGGAAATTTCGAAGGATACGACCTTCATAAAGTCAGAGTTAACGGGGAGGACAAATTATCAACGACGATTTCAGCGGCCAACGGAACGTTCGCCACGGTGAACAGTCAAACAAGTGTTGTTACCGGTCAGTTTTATCATGTTGCGGCGTCGCATGATTTCGACGGCACTACCGGCACCCTCAAACTTTACGTTAACGGAGTCTTGGAGGGATCGGCCTCGGCGAACTTCCCCCCAGACTACGACACACGTCCGGTTTTTCTCGGCTCCTCTGGCGAGAGTTTTTTCAATGGATATTTGAACGGCGTAATTGATGAAGCTTCAATCTATGATCGCGTACTTTCTCAAGCTGAAATTCAATCTATCTACAGCGCCGGCAACGCTGGCAAATGCGGTCCTGGTTCGATCCAATCGCTTACCCTTAGTCCTAACCCAGTTAATGGTGGAGAGCCATCAACTGGAACGGTGACATTGACAACCGCGGCGCCCACTGGTGGTACGGTCATCAATCTCAGCACTAGTGATGCAGACGTCGCTACGGTTCCCTCATTCTTTACGATCGCGGCAGGACAAACAACCGGAACATTCTCGGTATCGACTCTGGTCCCCGCAACCGACACCAGTGCGTTGATTACTACTGCGTCGCAAACGGGTAGTACTTCGGCGAGTTTGACCGTGTTGTCGGCGAGGCCTGATTTGACGGTGTCCTCGGCCACTGTGCCGTCCAGTATTCAAACAGACGCTGGCTTTAACATTTCGTGGACCGACACGAACCAGGGAACGGCCCAAGCCGCGATGCCCTGGACCGATCGAGTTTGGCTATCAAACGATAATCAGCTTGGGAACGACACACTGATCGGAGATTTTCCTTTCAACACTAATCTCGAACCAAACCAAACGGCGGATCGCATTCAGACCATCAGCATTCCTCGCAACGCGATTAGTCAGGATGGATCTTACTACCTGCTTATTCAGACTGAGGCTAATAACCAAATTAATGAGGGCATTGGCGAAGGCAATAACATAATCGCCCAACCTATCAACGTAACTCGACAACCTCACCCAGATCTGGTGGTGGATAACGTCGTCGCACCCAACACAGCTTTTTTCGGTCAGAGTATTTTGGTTCAGTGGACGGTCAAGAATATCGGCCTCGGCCCTACAAATGCTCAAGGCTGGCAGGACTTCGTCTATCTATCCCTCGATAACGTGCCCGAGTTGGAAGACCCGTTCAAACTTCCGGTAAACAACGTCAGCTACCTAGCCTCTGGGGAAAGCTACACGGCGACTGCCGAGTTGAAGATCCCGCAAGGTCTAGTGGGGCAATACAAGATCATTGTGTGGACGGACGGGGACGGGACCAATCACCGCTCGAATGTATACCCGCATCAAGTCGTCGAAGACGATGACGAAAACAACTATGGGATTGCCCGTCCAATCCAGATCAATACGCCCCCGCTTCCCGACTTACGGACAATCAATGTGGTTGCCCCTGACGAGGTTTTTGCCGGCGGACAGATGACGCTTAACTGGCGCGTTGAAAATCACGGTGACGGGGTTACACCTCAAGATCAGGTGAATTGGGTAGACAAGATATATCTTTCGCAAAACACAACCCTCGATGTGAATACCGACCGGCTGGTTGGTTCGCTACCGCGAAGCGGCGCACTGGCCCAGAACGAAGGCTACACAGTGAGCAACTTTGTTATGAGTGTGCCCAATAACATTGCCGGCGACTGGTATGTGTTCATCCTGACGGATGGCGACAACCAGGTTTACGAGTTCAACAACGAATCTAACAACGCGAACTACGATAGTCAGCCCCCGGGTTCGCCAATGCACATTCACGCCACACCACCGGATTTGGTAATTCCAACTTCAGTAGCTGCACCGGCCAACGGCTCGAGTGGACAGTCAGTCAGCATCGGTTGGACTGTGAAGAATCAGGGGGCGTTCGATGCTGCGCCTAACTGGTTCGACGCGGTCTATTTGTCAGCGGATCAAACGCTCAACACCGATAGCGACGTGCTCCTTACGAATATCTTCAGAAGCAATCCTCTGGGCCCTGGATTGACCTACGATGTGAGTGCGAATGTCACGCTGCCGTCTTGCATTAGCGGCACCTACTATATCTTTGTCTTAACCGACAGCAGGAGGCAGATTTTCGAGTTTGACCCGAATCTGGACGCGGAAGCTAACAACGCAAGCCCGCCGCGCTCAATTCAAATTGTCGACGCCACACCGGATTTGCGAGTTACCACTGTAGGTCAGCCCAGCACAGGGAACGCCGGACAACAAATCAATGTGAACTGGGCTGTAGCAAACCAGGGCGTTGGACCAACCGTCTTAACCAAATGGACGGATCGAGTTTACTTGAGTCCGACCCAAACTGTGGACCCCGGGACGGCGCTGCTGATTGGTTCCTTCGACCACATCGGAGCCTTGAACAGTGGAGAGAATTACACGCGAACGGAGAGCCTCACCATTCCGAGTACGGCCCAAGGCGATTACTTTGTGGCGGTGCTCACGGATGCAAACAACGAGGTCGAAGAGTGCGCGAACAACGCGAACAACGTCGCTGCTGGCGCTCAGATGATCACGATCGACAACGTTCTGCCTGACTTGATTGTTCAGAGTGCGAATTCACAGTCCAATCCTATCGCTGGTCAAACGGTCAGTGTGGACTGGACCGTTGCCAACCAGGGAGCTACCGCGGTCAACATCCATCCTGGGGCGATGCCGTTTACTTCTCGAGCGATGCCGTCCTCGGCAATGATGACTTGCGCCTCGCAACGGCACCGATCACAGGACCGCTCGCAATCGGAGCTACTTACAACCGCCAGGTGCAAGCGACGCTGCCGGTGGTTGCGCCGGGAAACTACTTTCTGATTATTCAAGCCGACTATCTCAGCAACGTTTTTGAAGGTCAGCATGAAAACAACAATCTGCGAACCGTCGCGATCTCAATTCAAGTTCCCGCCATCGATTTGAGCGTCCAGACAGTTGGTGCGCCGGCGAGTGCGTTTTCCGGGCAGGATATGACGGTGAGTTGGACTGTTCGCAATAACGGTAACGATCCCACGGTGGGTTCCCATTGGATAGACGAAGTGGTGCTCTCCCTGGACCAGATTGACGACCCATCGGACCGCGTAGTGGGCTCGAAAGAACATGACGGCCCGCTAAATGGACTGAGCAGTTATAGCGACTCTCTGTCCGTCTTTGCGCCGCAAGGATTGGCTGGCCAGTACTACGTCTTTGTGCGAACGGACCGTCGCAATGAAATCGGGGAGTCCAACGAAAACAATAATAGTGCCCTCTGCGGAGTCATCTTTAGTTTGACGCCTCCGTCTGATTTGGTTGTTTCAGCTATTAATGCGCCACCAAGCGGCTCGCCAGGTGAACCAATTACTGTTAGTTGGACCGTCGCAAACAACGGCCCAAATCCGGCTGAGGGCGTTTGGAGCGACGCAGTTTATTTGTCATCCGACCAGACCTGGGACATCGGCGACGCCTTGCTGGGGAGGCAAACTCAAGTCGGTCCAGTCGCGGTCGGACAAAGTTATGACGCGCAACTGACCACAACCTTGCCGGCTATCAACCTCGGCAACTATTACGTGATTGTTAAGACCGACGCGCAAAACAGAGTCCGCGAAACCGATGATGGGAACAACACAGGCGCTGCCAATACGCCGACAGCGATTGATGTGACGGCGCTGCAAATTGGCGTGCCTCAAAGCGCGAGTCTGATCGCCGGACAGGAAAAATTCTATAAGACTGACGCTCCCGCTAACGAGACCTTGCGATTCGCCCTGGAGGGACAAGAAGGGTCGGCCAATGAGCTATTTGGGCGTTTTGGTCAGATCGCCACTCGCACTGCGTTTGATTTCTCGTTTAGCCGCTTGAACGAAGCTAATCAGGAGATAGTCATACAAAACACCCAAGCTGGTCGTTATTACAACCTCGTGCGCGCAGAGTTCGTGCCAGCCTCAGCTCCGAGTGAGAACATTACAATCAAAGCGGAGATCCTTCCGTTTGAGATTCGTCAGGTTTCCCCCACCGAAGCTGGCAATTCAGGCTTTTCAACATTGACGATCGAAGGTGGGAAGTTCCAATCGACGGCAACTGTCAAACTGATTAATGAAGCTGGCGTGGAAATTCTCCCGTTACAAACCAATGTAGAACAGTCGCAAATTACGACGCTCTTTGATCTCCGAGAGAAACCCGTCGGCGCCTACAGCGTCATCGTCACCAATCCTAATGGCGAGACAAGAGGAATGGCCGATGGATTCAGTATCGTCCAAGGAGGCGGACATCAAGTAACTGTTTCCGTTTCTACTCTAGCAAGTGTACGTCCTAACACGTATGGACGCTTCACTGTCTCAGTTCGTAACAAGGGATTGAATGATGCGCTGCTAACCACCCTCTTCATTTTTCTTCCGGCGAATTCAGATTTCCGACTATCACGTGACCGAGAAATTGATCCCCTCACACCTGCAGACCTTCCGGATGGAATCAAAATAGAGGATGTGCCAATCTCAATTGATACTGAAAACAGTAGGGTGATCCCTCTAATCATCCCGCTATTGCGGCGAGGTGACAGCTTAGATATTTCAATTGATGTTTTAGCGTCAGCGACTGAGAGTTCTCTGTCAGTGCGGGCTTCTCTATTGCCGCCAATGCTCGCAACCGACATAACCCCAGCACAGAGTTCATCGTTTAAGACCTCATCGCAGAGTCTTTCGTCGAGCAATAAAGCGATATTTTGTCTTGCTGAAGCCTTGAGACAAGAACTATTTAGAATTCTCCCAACGCTGATTCCCGGCGTTAACTGCCTGAAAGCAATTGTTGACCAGATATTGGAGACCTTATCAGTTGCTAGTGAATTCATTCTACGAACTGAGACCGGACAAAAGGCCGGTTTCGAGGGGTGGAAGTCAATAGGCAAGATTGTGTTCTATGTTCTCTATAAAACAGCAGTATGCATTGCGGACCTTACACCGCTGCGGGCTCTAAAGATCGCCAAGAACGTGATGGGAGCAGTCAAACATGTATGGGGTGCTTACGAAATCGCGGATTTGGCTGATGACTGCACGAAGCCACCACCGAAGCCCGATGATTATGATCACATAACGACTTCATCGATCCGACGACCTCTTGATCCAAATGATAAGGTCGGGCCTTAGCGGATTTGGGGAGCCGCAGTTTGTGGCCGCGCAGCAGGATTTGTCGTATCGGATAAACTTTGAAAATCGGTCGTCCGCAACCGCCTACGCCCAGCGAATTCGCGTCACCGATCAGCTTGATCCGAATCTTGATCCGCGCACGTTACGGCTAAGAGAAATTGGTTTTAAACAGTATCGCTTCCTGGTTCCTGACAATCGCGCCTTCTTCCAACAGCGGGTGCAACTCGGCCCTGACCTCGCGAATCTGCTTGCGGATATTAGCGCGGGAGTGGACATCTCAACGGGCACAGTGACGTGGACGCTGACAGCGATCGATCCGGCGACCGGCGAGCAACCAAACGGCTCTAGCCTTGGCTTGCTTGCTCCTAATAATGACAACAACGACGGGCAGGGTTTTGTCACATTCACAATTAAACCGAAATCGACCGCCACCACTGGTTCGCTGATTAGTAACAGCGCAACGATCACTTTCGACACCGAAGCGCCAATCAACACCAACACGGTAAGCAACACAATCGACGCCGAAGCGCCCAGTAGCGCGGTGACTTCTTTGCCCACGACGCAGTCCAATCCGACTTTCAATATCTCCTGGTCGGGTGTGGATGCGCCGAATGGTTCCGGCTTGCTGAATTATGACATTTTCGTTTCCGCCAACGATGGACCATACCAACCATTGTTGTCGGGGACCACGACGACCGGTACGCAATTTACCGGAGCACAGAACACGACCTATCGATTCTATTCAGTCGCGCGTGACAACTCTGGAAATATTGAGGCGGCTCCAGAATCGCCGGATGCGGTGACGACCGTCGGATCGCCAACTCCGACACCAACACCAACACCAACACCAACACCAACACCAACGCCAACTCCGACACCATCACCGTCGCCAACTCCAACCCCGACGCCCGTTGATCCCAACGTGGCTACGAACAACGCATACAACTGGCTGAAGGGGCGGATCCTATCTACAGGGTTGGTTGACAGCTATCAGAACCAGGATGACGTCTGTTACACCTACGATCAGGCCGTGGCGATTATCGCCTTCCTCAGCAAGGGCGACGATACGAATGCTCGAAAAGTCCTCGACGCAATGAAGGGGCTACAAGGTTCAGACGGTTCATGGAACACCGCGTATTTCGGCAACACTCTGGCCGTTCAGGAAACACAAAAGCAAGTTGGTCCGGTGATGTGGATGGTTCTGGCAATAGCTTGGTATGAAGTGCACACCGGAGATACCGTAAGCTATCGGACAACGGCACAACGCGCTATCGCATGGAGCTTACAGTTTCAGCAACCTGATGGCGGAATCAATGGCGGGCTGGACTTCGGAGGCCAGCCGGTGACTTGGGCTTCTGTTGAACACAACGAGGACGCCTTCGCCGCATTAAGGTATTTCGGCGACACGACACACGCCGCGCAAGTAAAGTCATTCCTGGATAACGCCGGTTGGGATGCTGCCAATGGGCGGTTTTTTGCTGGGCGCAACGATTCAAACGATCCACTAGACGTGAATACCTGGGGAGTCAGCGCACTGGGTGCGGGGGGTGTGCACGATTACCAACAAGCACTCGACTACACATTTGCTCATCATCGCAACACGCAGACAGCAACTCTACAATCGAGGACCATTACCGTCGATGGTTTTGACTTTAACAGCGACCGCAACGACGTTTGGCTCGAGGGAACGGGTCAAATGAGTGTTGCGCTGATGATGGCGACGAGGTCGTCGAATGCAAACTACTTTAGAGATCAGGTGATTCTTGCGCAGGACAGCGATGGCGGGGTCCCGTATTCATTGAAAGGAACCAACAACGGTTACTTCACAATGTTGACCGACGAGGCTGTCTCCAGCACGGGGTGGCTAATATTCGCTGTCGAAGGAGTGAATCCGTTGATGCCGCCAGGATTTGCAACACCGACCCCCACCCCGACGCCAACACCGACACCTACGCCAACACCAACACCAACACCAACACCAACACCAACTCCTACGCCAACGCCAACGCCAACGCCAACGCCAACGCTTCAATTGCTCCTGGAGGATTCTGGCCCGGCTTTGAACCAAGTAGGAGCACTTGATTCAGTACTTTTGTTTAGAGATCCGTTTCCGGTCGTCAATGCCGCTGATCTTCTAAATCTCGGTGTGGACAAGAACACGAGAGTGATTGTCTTTGTGGGGAATTTACAACTGGCACAAGGCGAAAATGCTTCTTCGGTCGTCGTTAATCTGATCGACAGTAACAACCAAAGTTATGACATAACAGCGGAGGATGTGCGCCCAGTTCCTAGTGTTGAGTTCACACAAGTAACCTTCAGACTTCCGGACAATCTACCCGTTGGCACCTGTACGATCATTATAAAGGCGCACGGCCAAATCAGTAATTCCGGCACCTTTAGAATTAGGATTTAGAGGATTCGCCTATCCGAGCAAGCCCTACTTCTCAAGACCACTATCTATGACCTTGGCGTGAATAGCCACCGGGTTTTGACTGTTAAATGAAGGTTTTGGCACAGAGGATTTGTTATGGCAATGAAAACCATTTCCGTCTCTCTCAGTGAGACGCAGGTCAATAGCTTGATGGCGTCGTTTGCAAGCTCAGGCGCAGGACCGAGCGATGCGCAACTTGCAACTATCGTCAACCTAGCGGTTGACTCCTGGGTGGAGCTGTTCGCTGGTCGCAAGCGATATCGATCCCTTACCGAACAGTATATTGAGTGGCTTGGCGACATCTACGACCAGGTTCTGACCACTGAAGAGCCAAACGAAAGCAGACTCTTTTCTCAATTCGGTTTTCCCTATGGCCAAGCCCAGTATTTTGCCCGCATTCTTCGTAACCAGCGTTTAGGAACCTGGCGCAAAAAAGCACTTCAGAGATTGAGGCAAGTATTATCGGGAGGTCTCAATGAAGCCCAAAAGGCAGTTAAGCAAGACCGCCCCGAGGAGCGGATGGAATTCCAAATGAGCAAGGGAAGCCGGCTCGAGCTCACCGCCATTCTCAGCACACTATTAGATGCAGACACGCCTGGCATACTCCCAGTTCGAGATGTAGGGACTGTTGGTAATTACATTACCATTTCAATTGCGGCGTCCAACGTGGGAATGGTCCTAAAGGAAATCGACAAACTACTACAAGGATAAAGGATATGGTTGAAGCAACTAAACTGAATTCGTCGGATCTGACAGCTACCATTGGATTCATGCTCACTCTAGTGGGACTCATCGGTACTTTCTTTTATGTTCACCTGAGTAATTGGCTGCGCGAGCTCCTCGAGCTGAAAAGTAAGTATGATCTGAACAGTGTGGGAAATACCGAGGCTCGCAAAGAGGGGATTTTGGAATGCAAGTATCAGTTACGAAGGCTCCTCAATCACATCCCGCTCCTGATTGCCGCGGTCATCAGCTTCTTTATCGTTGAAGTTGTGATCATTGCAAAGAACCTAATTTCGGCAGTCCAACCGTTGCCTCCAGTCGTTCCTTATTATGAGAGTGCAGGCAAGTACTTCCTGGTCATTTATTTTGGTCTGACGGTATATCTGCTGCTTCATGGGTACATCGTTGCTTTCTGGCTCCGTAGTAAGCTGGGATAAACGGTCCGGCCGTGTATGACGGTAGACACACTCTGAGGACGACAATACCTTCGCGAGGACGAAGTCAATGAGTCCGATTAGAACAGGTTCTGAATTATGGTCACAGTTAACCGAGCGTGCAGGCTTGGATCTACGCCGCTACGACTCTGCGGTTGAGTTGGCTTTTCGGAAGACTCTTCAGTTACCCGAGAAGGGCGAGATCGTCCATCACCTCGCGGCCAAGAACATTGAGCCCGAACCCGTTCTAGGCGCTTTCTTCGGCGCTATCCAGCCGTTTGTATATATGTTCAAAGGCATTCTTGACTTAGTTGAAGCGGTGGGCAAGACCGAAGGTAAAGAAAACCTCCTTGTTGAATTTGACTTTGAGGAAGGCAAGCAATTGAAGGTCGATCTAGATGGCTTCCGACAGCAGGTCGAACATTTTCGGAGAGTGATTAGACCGATCGTCGTTGAGCGCTGGAGCTACAACAGGTTCTGGTCTTTGTGGCGCGCGTTTGGGGAAAACGTCAATGAGTATCCGGCGGAGAATCTTAAAGACTGGGCTGAACAGTACTTTGAAGGAACTTGGCCTCAGGAGGATCTAGAGGCTCCCAAATTCGATAATCCCGTTTTGGACGAATACGTAGCGCATGTCTGGAGGGTGCGCCAAGCGACGATCGATGCAGCCCGCGAAATTAGCCCCCAGCGCGAGGGTCTAAGGGGAGCATCGGGAACCTTAAATGAGCTCGAGATAGCTGACGGTTTAATAGAGGAAGGCGACGGAGTTGCGGCCTTTCTTTGGCATCTGCATAGCGATCACTGGTCGGTCAGCATCGCTTCCAAGGCCTACGCGCGCGCGATTCAAGCACAGGTCGATCCGACGGTGGCCGAGCGGCTAAGGGACAGCTTGAGTCGCGTACTAAATGATCCTGCTCCATTGTGCCGTGACGCAGAAGTGGTGGTGACCGAAATAGAGGAGTTGCTGTCATTGCCGATCTGGAATCGTCGCCATGAGTTGTACTCAATTTGGGTGCTCACACAGATCATTGACGCGCTGGGAGGAGCGCGCAAATTTCAATTCATGCTTGAAGGGGAAATATTCCACATACCATTCTCCGCGAAGCTGCTTGCCGTGTTGCAAAGCATGCAGCCGGACGTTCGCGTTTGGAGCGAGGTGCGTTACCCGCTCGCGAATCCGATCGGCAAAACTCGGAAGGGTGGTATGCAACCAGACTATTCGCTCGCCGTTGATGTCCAGCAACCGCCGCAGGAATCTTTTGCACTAGTTGAGTGCAAACAGTATCTCCGCGCCTCAGTCAAAAATTTCCGGGCGGCCGTAGTTGATTATGCTACCGGCCAGCCGAACGCGCATGTAGCTCTAGTTAACTACGGTCCCACAAGTTTATCTCTCATTAACGGCGTTCCCGCGGCGCTTAGAGGTCGGATAACGGTCATTGGAGATCTTCGTCCACTGAGCCCGCAAAGCGAGCAGGGGTTTCGGGAGTGGGTTCACCGGCAGGCTACGAGGGTTAGTACTCCGAAGGTAGGCGTAGTCGGCGCCGAGGAACTGCCGTCTTCCGGCGAGACGGATGCTGAAGAGGAAGCCCAAATCGAATTGACGTGGAACGAATTACCGCGAGATCTGGATCTCCACGTTTTCGTTGCTGAGGCGAACGAACGTCCTATCAACTATGCCAATCAAGGAACGCTGGGAAACTGGCCGTGGGTGGAACTTGATAAAGATAGAAGAACGGGTTACGGCCCCGAGGTAATAAGAATTCGAAAGATTGTGGAGGGATTCTACCGAATTGAAGTCCACTGTTTTTCTAATGACGCCCCACTGGCTGGCTGCGGCGCAAAGGTCACCATCAGAATTCGAGGAAGAAAGCAAAGCACCCTCGCCTGTCCGAATGAAGGTCATGGCCGCTGGTGGCACGTGTGTGACGTAGACTTTCAGGCAGCCAAGATTCATGAAGTGAACTCGATCCATGACGAGCAATGATGTAAACAATGAGCGCATTCGACCTGCTATCTCTTAAGTTCATTTTGCCAGCGTTGATGGGTAGCAATGCGAAGATTGACCTCTATTTTCAAGATGATGCTCGTCCGGTAACGAGTGGATTCATTATTCGTGGTTAGCTTATCACTTTCCAGCTCCTCAATACACGTCTACCCCACGTCGCCTTAAAGGTGATCATTGATGCTGAATACGCTGCCGTTAAAGAAGAATTACATGAAGAAACGAGATGGATTGAATCTTTGCAGATACAATGGTCGCCACGAAATTTCTTTGAGAATGCGTCAGTAGATTTATGCGTAATTAGGAAAAGTGATTATTTGCCGTATGTGACATTTGAAATTGACGGGTGAATCGCATTTTAGGCTAGGACGAAAAGAGCAGGACGAGTTTAAGGCTTTGGTTTTTACACAGGCCAAGATTCCGCTGGTGCGACTGCGCGTCCACAGGGGACAATCAGAATGGGCTAGAAGGACAGTTTTGGAAGAATCCATTGAGTGTTTGGATTCACGACTTTTCGCTGAACCTGTAAACCCTGCGCAGGGCCGGAAAGTTCTAATCGCAGATAAGAAGGGAAGAGAATTTTCGAATTATTAACTCGAACTTCCTTCTCTGATCAATACTTGGCTGTCCCCAACGTAGCTCTCCAAAGCATTTTTCCAACCAGCGTGAGATTGGCAGAATACAAAGAAAGAGATCGCCATAGAAGAGGCCTTGTGGACTTCTGTGTGTTTGAGACGAAAGGCTTTCGTCCAATTATCGCGTTTACCTTCACAGAAAGATTCTGTTCGCGATCGAGTGGTTGAATTCTTTGGTCTGCCTTTGCTTGATCTTAGAAGCTGCTTGGAAGGCCTCGAGGTGGGCCGTCATTTTGTTCTGATGATGCCGTGTTAAGAGTTCAGCAAATAGTCTTAGGTTCTCATAGTTAGTACTATTTTCCTTAGTTACTGCCAGCAACACCGCGGTCTTAATAGTTTGAAAGGTTAGAGGGTCCTGGTGAAAGACTATCGATAGAGGTTGGATCGCGGCATAGGCAAACAGGATCGAGATCAGCCAGGGCGACAAACCCAACAATTCGCTATCAACCCGCGCGATTAGGAGAGCCAGGGTGAGCGCGCTAAGAGTTCCTACTACACCATCGAATACTGCTTCGTAGTTGAGCCAGTTCAATGCGCCAGACTCATGGCCACTCGCAATCAAAAACGACAATAACGGATAAGTAATAATGAGCACCACCGCTACAAAGCGAGCGTAGCGAACGATGAGCTTTTGTCGTTTTGTCGACTTTTCCTCGAAGGCCGGCCGATACAAAACCACGAAACACGAAAACGCGCAGAGAAGGTTACCGGTCTGGAGAACGAATTCCGCAAAGGAATAGATCGGCAGCCCCGGGTCTACAAAGGTCAGATATTTTTTCTCTTCAACGGCGTGGTTAACCTCAGGAAATAAAATGATGCCGTTAAAACGATTACCAACACAAGGGAACCGATATGCAATATGGCGCTGAGTTTCCGGGTTTCCTTCTCGAGTAGTTTTGAATCTTCTTTAGCCCCGCTGAGTTTTGCCTGTGAGCCTTTGTATGACGGCAGGTACAATGATAAAGCACCAGATAGAAGCCGCGATAATTTGAATGGTCTCGGAGTCCTACCTGCGGAGCCAGATTAGTAAGGCCGCCATGTCTAGGCGGCCTTTTTACTTTTCGTCGGCCCTCTAATTTGAAACTCTGATCGCAAGACTTATTTCGGTTTGATAACGATCACCGAATTTTTGCTGCCGTCCTGATCATCTTCAGTAAGCGGGTTGCTTGGATCGTTCATACCTACGCCGTCAACCAGGAATTTGTAGGTGTACTTGCCCGCCGCCAAATCAACACGGCAGATCCATCCGTCAATATCCTTCACGCAGTAATTTTTAGTCTGATTCCAATCGTTGAATGATCCGTAAATGGCTACGGCCTCGGCGTCGGTGTGCCCCGACAACTTGAAAGTTGTATTGCCGGTGAGACTGGGCACGGGCGGCGGCATCTTCTTCACCAGCACGTCCCCCCGCCCAGTGTTGAGCGCCAGACCAGTGATGTTGCCTCTTTCGTCTTTAATGAAAACGAGATGCAGATCCGGAATTTCGCTGTCATAGAACCTGGATTGAGATTCGGCGATGAGCGGCCGCGGCTTCAAGGATGAGGGCCTGACCCACAGGGAATCATCCTTGACGCTTACATAAAGGACGAAATCATTTGTGAACTTCGGGTCGAGTTGATATCTGCCAACGTATTGCTGCAACAGAGTGGGACTTACCGTCACTCGCGGCTTAGCGATCGCTGTCCTCGTAAGTGACGCGCTGGCGATGGGCTGTCCGTTCCGACGAGACATCTTCGACTCAGGTTTCAGGCCAACCAGCGCTATCAGGTTATTCCCCAGCGTACCGCGCCAATTCAACACTCCATGATTGCCGTTAAATTCGGTATAGTGGACCGAGTATCCTTTGCTGGTCAGTGTGTCCCGCAGATCTCGGTTAGTCATGAGCAGCGGAGGTTGAGGCGTTGGATCGCGTTGCGGAAGGAAACGCCACCACCACGTCCCCTCCATTAATCCGGCCTCCATGGAGAAACGCAAAGGCAGACGCGGGCTGGCTGCGAACTGTCGGTTCAGCCATTCCCAATCTTTTTCCCCAGCCGGCTTCCAATCGAAAGCACCCGATTGGGAAAGCACATTGCCGAAAACCTCTGAGTGTTTGAGCCCTACGAAAGCTGCCTGTAAACCTCCCAAACTCGAGCCGCCGATGATTGTCTGTTCCGGATTGCCGGTCGCGTGGTAGTTAGCGCGCGCCCACGGAACAATCTCCTCGGCCAAAAAATCGGCGTACGCTGGATTGCAGGATAACTCGCGCCAGCGAGCGGGATTATCCACCATCACGGCGACTAGCGGCGGT
>JADMIO010888904.1_pt1 | contig 35738 bp, 31 predicted proteins | sample 8958161 | NCBI WGS metagenome assembly JADMIO01 (sample SAMN16585339, study PRJNA669376) | soil metagenome | isolation source: Crop rotation soil | place: USA: Cullars Rotation, Alabama | collected 2011
GCCGCGACTTCAAGTCACGTGAATTCCAAGCTTCGGATCCCACTGTGCTGGAAAGCTGCAATGACCTCCCGGAGGTCCTCCGGATCCATACGCGCGGACAGTGCCGTCGAACCGACGAGGTCCGAGAACATCACCGTTACTTGGCGGCGCTCAGCGGTTTCGGGGGCCTTTGGCTCCGCTGGCGTTGAGGAAGGGGCTCCCAATTCGCCTTCGGCGATAGCTTCCAAGAGACGCTTTCGGTGGCCGAGCGAGGTGACGCCAAGCTCCTTCAAGTCTACGTCGGTGAGCTTAATGAGAAGAGCAAAATCGATATCGTTCTCGGTAAATCGCTGGGCGTATTGCCCGAGACCGAGCTTTTCGAGCCAGTCCGCAACCTGCTGCATCGCGGCCTCATCGCCCGTCGTTCTTCGGGCAAGCCGAACGAGCAATTTACACGAAGGTTAAATGGCGCGAACAGGACCTCGACGCCCTGCTCTCCACTTGGGTTGCCTCCCGCTGGCCGGTGGTGCGGCCAGCGAAGGTCCGGCCCGCCAGGAGCGCAGTCTGGCTTTGGACCTCGAAGTGGACGAGACGGACTTTGCGCAGAGTGACGCCGTCACCGGGATACTGTGACGCCGTCACCATCTGCCCTGTGACGCCGTCACTTTGGGCGATCCGCAGCGACCGGTGCGCCGGCGGCCATCGGCTGCGCCCCCTTCTTGGCCCCTTCCCCCTGGTCTCATTGCGCGAGCGCGTCAGCGCCGACTGGACCGATGAAACCACCTTCACATGAGGCTGTTCCCCGGCTAAAACGTCTCGTTTTTGTCCCAAGAGCCTGATTCCGCTTCGAATTTGCCGTCCTTGCCCTTTCGAGGACGAGCGTGACCTGTTGGTCAAAAGCAGGCGCCCGACCTCGCGCAACCCCCCCGACTCTGGTCTCACCTAAAGACTGTGATTTCGCTTCGAATTTGCCCCCCGGCGCCTTCGCCAGGAAGAGCGTGGTCCCATCGGTCAGGAGCAAGCGCCCGACCTCGCGAAAACCCCCCGAGTCTGGTTTCACTTCGATTTACCCCGTGAAAATGGCGAACGACGCCGTGGAGCGTGACAGCGTCACTTTGCGTGACAGCGTCACATCAGAGGACGGTTTTTTCCTTTGAACCCTCCCTCCTTGCGCCCGCTCGGCGGCACGCGCGAGCCGCACGATGGGCCGGATGAGGTCGTCCTTTCGGGGTGATTAGGTGGCGGCGTCACTTCGCATGAGGCTATCATGTGACGACGCCCCGCGTGTCGCAGCGTCTAGGAATCTGTCTCTATCGTTCTACCTTAGTCCCATGAGCGGCGAACCTTCCCGCTTCAACGCCCGAGCGATGGTACGCTGGTTGGCTAGTCGCGGCCGCCCTCACCTCCAGGATTGCGATTGCCCGTTTCGAGAGTGGCACACGATGATCCCTGCCGGCTTTCATGCGCGTGGCCGGCACATTCCAAGCCTTCCCTCGCGTGTCGATTTCCGCTGGAGTAGCGCCGATCGTCTCATTAGTCCGTGGGCGCTTGGTCTTATCTATTCCTGACGATTCATCAGCCATGCGACGCATCCGCATTCGACGCAAAATGAGACTGGCAAAAATCCTTGTCCCCTATTGGTACTTACTCTTACAGAACATAGCAACGTCTCTTCAAACGCCAGGAAGGGCGGCGTTCGCCAGAGAGATCGGCAACATGGTGACCACGTGGGCTTGGATCGAGTACCTTTTAGACCACATCAACTACAGAATATTGCATCGCGGAGAGGGCTATAGAATTCAAAAGGACATTCCGATTTCGTTGAACCCCAAAATAGCGTTCTTTAGGAAATCATTTGAGCGTCTGCCGGTATTAAGCGGGCTGAAAGATCGTGCTTTGATGATCGTAACAAGGTTAGACGATTTAAAGAAACAGCGCCACGATCTAATTCACGGCTCTATTAGACGCCTGTACCCTTCCGGAGTCGGAAAAATTGCTCGCATCACCTATGACGGCCCTCTCATTATAGGATCTGAAATAACCTATCGACTGAAGGATGTAATAGAAATTACGAAGGAAATGAGACAGCTTGGGCGGGAATTGCGCTCATTCGCCAATGATGTTCATGCCGCTCTCCCCAAAAAGGCCAACTACAATCCGAGCTGCTAGATGCGGTAAGTTTCGCCGCCGTCGCGCTCCCACTCAGCGATCAATGGTTTTCGCCTCCCAATCGCTTCCTGTGCCTCTGAAGGATTCTTGCAAAGATCGGTCGCGGCTTCGGGCAGGGTAGGCATTTGGTTTAGGGTTGATGATGGTACGCCGAGAGTCTGGATGAGCAGGGCCGTGCTTCGCGCCGGGGGAAACTCGTGGCTGTTTGACATCGTGAACGAATGGGCAGCGATAGTTCAGGGCGCAACATCCCGACAGTCGACATTGTCATGTGCATTCCTGGGCGTGAAGCGTCGGTTTTGATGGTAACGCGGACCCCGTTCCCCGCACGCGCGGGGATGAACCGTTCGATTTCGACGGCGATGCGCCCTATATGATGCGTTCCCCGCACGCGCGGGGATGGACCGAACAGCACCGTGTAGGCATACAGCTTGGCGTAGCGTTCCCCGCACGCGCGGGGATGAACCGCAGCGCCCCTAGTTGAAGCACAGCCCGCCTCGGCGTTCCCCGCACGCGCGGGGATGAACCGTTGTCGAGCGCCTCTTCGTTGTTCACCAGAGTGGGTTCCCCGCACGCGCGGGGATGAACCGTAATGCTCGATGATCTGAATGCGTCGCGAGGCGCGTTCCCCGCACACGCGGGGATGAACCGTAGGGAGGTTAGTTTCCGCCGGAGCCTATCTCCGCTGTGGATTACGAATTAGCTCGCATGGATCGATCCGAAAGGCTTGCGCAAGCCGTCCCAAGACCGTGACGCTGGCCGAAACCGTCGCTCTTTCAATCGATCCGAGATAGCGAGTGCTAAGGCCCGCTCGGTCAGCTAGTTCTTCTTGAGTCAGGCTCCTTGCGCGGCGTTCGTGTCGCACGTTAACCGCCATGGCCCGCTTCAAGTCCATGAGCCAAAGTGCAAACACAGGCAGGAACGATGTTTCCAGGAACGATCGTTCCGATTTCGCTTGAACTTGGTAGATTTTAGCCGGTAATTTGATGCGGCCAGTCGGTTAGACGTGAACCTCCGGAGTACTCCAAGTGGCGATCTTAACCTGTCCTGGCTGCGGCCGAGGCGGTTTGCGCATCCCAGACGGTCGACGTGGGAAAGTGACCTGTCCTTTCTGCGGCGCTGAGTGGTTTCATCCTCCGACAGTTGAGTTGAGCGAGGTGGAATTTCGTTGCGCTAAAAGCGGTGCGCGGTTTGCCATTCACATGTCGAGGCGATCGCCGCTCCATAAGTTTGTAATACAGGGCATCGCAGATGCTCCGCTTCGGACTCGAAAGGCGGCAACAACGGACACGAAGCCTGGGCTCGATAACAATACTGTCCATGCCTCAGGGGGCTCCGCGCCTCATCTTCCGCCAGCGAAATCACACAACTTATTGGATAGGCTGTTCGGCAAGCCAAGGAGGGTCCCTGTTAGCGGTTCAAGCGCCGCAGACACCTCCGATCCGATTGCGCATTCAACAGCGGGCACAGTGCAGTACGACGCTACAGAGTATAATTGGGACAGCTTCCTTTGCCCCTACTGTGACGCCTCGAGCTTCATCAAATGCTCCGGCGGACATTTGGCTTGTGACGGCACAGTTCAGATACGGAACGGACGCCATTTTCATCAATGCTATTGCGGCAACGCCGGCTTCATCGAGGGGGCAATCAAGTCGATCGAGGCTAACCAGCACACCTTCACCGCCGAACCTAAGGTGTCGGCGTCTTCTGTCGAAAATCGCGAAATCAAAGACGTAGCGACGGAACTACCTAAGACAAGCAAAAAGCAGAACCTCAGCGCCAGCGCAGCGGGATCGCCGGAAACCCCCAAACTACCGCGTGGCTCACCTCAGTCTCGCTCTCGCTAGTCAGCGTTAAGACCGCCTATTGTCGTTGGCACGCACCTTGGCGCTCGGTGTCGGCGGCGCGGTACTCGCGAGGCGCAACGAACGCGACACGTTGCAGATCATCCTATAGATTTCGTCAACACTCAGCGGCGGTTCCGTTGAATGGATCACGGCAAAACAGTTTGGACACACGGGGCGTACATGTCGAATTGGATTGTCTCTGATCCTTTGCGCGCCGTCGGACCCTCGCCGGTCAGGTCGAGGTGGCACCCCTGCCGGTTAACGAGAACGAAGGGCAGATCGGGCTCATGGTCCCCGGTGACGAGATTTCGATTGCATGAGGGGAGCCTCGATGTCGACCAGCACGGAGCGATCGAAGGCGTTGCGGGCCAGGAGGAAGAAGGGCCGGATCGTCCTCAAGATCGAGGTGGACGAGGCGGACCTGCGCGAGATCGCGCTCGTCGGCTACGAAGGCGCCGCCGCGACCGACCGGGACAACCAGGCCAAGGCCGTGGCCCTATTCCTGTCCGATGCCGTTAATGGGTAACGCCGTTACCTCGGACGCGACGGCGTTGCATTGGCTATGGCCGCGCCCAAGCCGCTGGCCGCCTTGGGGCTGACCGGCACTTTCGCGCGAGCGGCAATCGTCGCCGCCCTGGTCTCACTCCGCCACCGCTTTATCGCCATCTGGCCCGATGAAACAACTTCGATGCGAAGCTGTTCACCCGGCAAAAACGTCGCGTTTTGATCCCAAGACGTTGATTTCGCTTGGAATTTCCCCTCTTTGCCCTTCTCAAGGAAGGGCGTGGTCTTCTCGGTCAGGAGCAAGCGTCCGACCTCGCGAAAACCCCCTGAGTCTGGTATCACCTGAATTTACCCCGTGAAAATCGCGAAGGATGCCCTGGTGCGCAACACCGTTGCACGACGCGACGGCGTTGCATCAAGCAGCGGTCTTGTTAGCCCGCGCCTTCTTCTCCCTCGTCCCGGCGAGCCGCGCTATCGCTCCAGCGACGCCGCGAGCGCATGGGGTGCCGCAACGTCGTTGCGTTACTCTCTGCGACGTCGTTGCAGGCGTGCAACAGGGTTACCGCCAGCCGCGCGAAGGGCCAAGCAACTGAAGCCGCTGCACTGAACCGGCCCAACCGCTCGCCAGTCGCCGCACGGAGTTGCCGCCGACCATGCTCGAAAGTTGGATCCCAGAATCCTGTCGGAAGGCGGACAGAGCGATGCACGCTCGCGAACGCGCTGCCCGCCGGATCAGCCATCGGCAATCACCGTAGCTCGCCAGCGAAGGTCTCTTGCAGCCCTGCTAGGCGATCGAGAGCGGCGGAAGGCAGTGGACCCTTCTGAACAGCGGCGAGCGCATCCTCGAACTGTTGCGGCGTTGCCATGCCGGCCAAGATGGTTCCACATCGCCGGATGCGAGATCGCAAACCGCGTCGCGGCCTCAGTCAGGCTTGCGGCAAACCCCGCATGCACCAGAGGTGACAGGCGGCAGGCGCGCGCGACGCCGCGAGCGCCTGGGGTATGCAATGTCGTTGCGTTACTCTCTGGGACGTCGTTGCAGGCGATGCAAGGTCGTTGCAGAGTGGCCCGTGACCCGCTACGCGCTCCATTCGCGGGCGCTCGCTCACGCTGGCGACCTAAGCCTCGCAGCCGCGCGCATTCGGACGTCGGCTGCGATGCGGTGGAGCTCGGCTGAATCGACCTCGCCACGCATCCATCGCCCGACCAGGTCAAATGCTTCGATTTCGCTTAACTCCGTGAGAACATCCCAACCGAGCCTTTGGGCTAATTCGTTAAGTCGCCTCTGAAGCTCCTGGGGTGCAGGGGGCGTCGCAAAGGGCATTCCTGTGACGACGCTCGGCAAGGACGTTGTTATCTGCTTATGCCATTGCTTAATCGGTTCTTCGAAATACCTGATTGAGTTCGGCGGCGCGGGATTGATTTGGCGTTTGTAGGCCATCGCCCGCTCGACACCGACGAGGATCACCTCATCGCTATAGGCTTCTCGCCACGCGGCGACCACACGAACCGCGCTTTGCCAGTATTTCGGCCACTTGCGTCTGTCCTGCGGTAATCCAGCGAGTTGGGCAATCCGGTCGACTACAAACTTTTGATCTCGGACTCGCCCGTCAGCACCCTTGTCAAGGTTCTGTTCTATGTTTTGACTATTGACAAGGTTTGAGGTTCCCAGGGTGGCCTCTATTTCGGCTGTCGGTGACCCCTTCTGTGGCACCTTTGTGCTTTCGTCGTGACCCCTTGCGAACGTGTTACGCTCTGTTCGCGGGACATTCCCCCGATTGATCTCTGCGACGGGTGCAAATAAGGGGTCACCACCGTTGCCCCTTTGGGCATTCGGCACTTTCAGTAGGGTATAGCGCGTCGTGTCGCGCGGTCCATGCCCGCCTCGGGCTCGGCGGATATATTCTTTCCGCTCCAAAGCCGAAATCGCGCCCCGAAGCCCACTATTCGTCATGGCGACGCCCCGTGAAAGCGTATCGTGCCCAGGATTGCACAGCAGCGTTTGAAGGTTCAAATGCAGCGCAAGCCGGATGGCGACGTTTTTCTCACCCGGCGTAAGGTCTGTCGCGGATAGCGCGCCCTCCATCCATTCGAAACGCAGCCGGTGGCGCTCTCTCAAAGCGTCGGCAGTCATCAATGAATACCGCGTTGCTGACCGCCGCGCGGCGTCATGATAAGCAGCCAGAGCTCGGTTCGGACTGCGGCTGCCAACGCGCGGATCGCTACTTCGATTGCGCCTTCCGAAAGCTGCCGACGTCCTAAAATTCGGCGGTGACGTTCTAGCTCGAAAGCGAGGTGCCGCTCCGCCTCTTTCGGAGAGCGCGCAAGCATCTGCTCGGCGAGCTTCTTCACGAGGTTGCAACGACGCGAGAGTGGGAACGGAAGTATGCGGGCGCCCCCCTCTGAAGGGAGCATCACGGCGGAGCCGATGTCTTTTTTAGACATCATGTACTCCCACCGGAGAATTTGAATACCAAACGGGCCAGGTGCCGACGTTTGCGAACATGGTCGCGGCAGGCCCATCAATCCTCACCGGCGTGGCTGCGGCAATCTCGCGCGTCGATCTCACGACACCGCAGCCTTGCGCTTCCCGGGGGCTCCCGCACCGTCACGCTCGGCGATTCTGGCCTCCCGCCAAGCAATGACTTCCGTTTCGAGCCAGCCGACCGAGCGGATGCCGAGCTTGATGGGGCGAGGAAACAGGCCCTTGGCAATCTTGTCGTAGATCGTTGCCCTAGGCAGGCCAGTCACATGCTCAACTTCCACGCGGCGCAAAATCCTTTGTGAAGTGCCGCGCTCCTGGCGTCCGGCCATCGACTTGAATTCGATTTGCGGAAGCCCGGGTGCAAATAGATTGGCCGTGCGCTTTTTTTGGCGTATAGAAATTCGCCCCATGCTGTACCTCCACATCCAGACCAGTTGGAATTATCTGGACGTGATGTTGGGGTACCGATGAGCCGACCAAAACTATAGGGTCGAATCTCGGGCTATTTCTGACCCGAATTTCGTTCCGGTCCCGCGGACCTCACTAGCGGGACAATCTTGAACGGGCGAGACCTAGAATGAGGGGACGCGCAGCCCCTTGTCGTGCTTCGAATAGCATACGTACCGAGGGATCTATAGGAATGAAGCCTTCAGGCAGGTGTGGGCGAAGCAGTTGCAACGCCCGAGGCAACGAGGCTTTCTCGGGGTAGTTCTTGTCCAACGTGAGCTTCCCGCCAGCGTCCTGAATAACGGATGACAGCACGCAAACGAAGTAGAAAAAGTCCAGATTATTAGCACGCGGTCGTCCTAGCCGAGGCTCCACTGAGACAAGCGGCGGTTTTTCTTTCGCCCAGATTAGTACCTGATCCAAAAGCTCATCAGTCGTTCGTTCCGGGAACTCACGAGCTATATCCTCCAGAAGCTCAGCTTCGGTTCGTTGCGGGATCTCAACGGAAACCCCTCGCGCGTCGGTTTTGACTGGACTCGGCGAGTATCCCTCAATGTGGAGGATGCGGTCGAGCTTCCCGTAGAGCTCGTCAAATTCATCAAACGCTAGTTTGAGTTCGACTGCGGCCTTTTCAAAAGCGGATCGCGCCGATAGAGCGCGCGTGATGGCTGCCTTTGATCGCTCAGCTGCATTTTTGCGCACTGAAAGAATCTTCGGATCCACGCAGTGCCATAATTTTTTGACGACTCGAGTGATCTCCGATCGAAGTCGGGTTCGCCGCGCTGAGTTTGTTACGCCTGCCATCCTTACAATTTCATTGATCGCCGCGTCCAAATGAGCCGAACGATTTTGTCCGATCGACCGCACGCGATGATCACCAGATCCATAAGCAGCAGTTTCCCCGAGGGTCGTCGCTGATAGCTTTTTTGAAACCCGCATGACGAATTCCTAATTGTAAAACTCCCTGCGAATCAGATGGATTTTGCCGGACGCCGTGGGAACGGGCCAGACTATAGTCTTTGCCACATAAGCAGAAATCACACGTTTTTGGATTGCGCTGGAAAGCGGTGTTGAAGAAACAATGCATCCATCTCTACGGCCAACGAGCGCGCATTCTTAGGGCAAAACTTAGGGCGCGCCGTCGTTTCAGGAAAAAATGTCTTTCTATTTCAATCATTTAAACCATATGATTGGTGCCCGTGGAGGGAATCGAACCCCCACTCCTTGCGGAACACGATTTTGAGTCGTGCGCGTCTACCAGTTCCGCCACACGGGCATTGGAGCGTCCGGCGGGACGTTCCAAAGTTCGAACGGACGGGATCCGTTCGGAAAAACCGACGTCCACCTATGCGGATCGCGCCCGAGGCGATTACTACACGCCGGGACGGAGAAGCTCAAAGCGGAATTTGTGGCAAGCCATTCGAGGAATTTGCGGCACGGTGGTCGTGGATTCGCGGCGCGGCTTTCACTTCTCGACGAAGGATTTGAGCCGCGCCAGCGCCTGGTCCCACTGGCCGGAGACGCGGTCGAGATAGGCCTTGATATCGCGCAGCGGTTCCGGCCGAAACTCGAACCGGCTTTCGCGCCCGACGCGCGCGCTGTGCACCACGCCGGCGCCCTCCAGCACGCGCAGATGCTTGGTGATCGCCTGCCGGGTCAGGCTCGACCCGCCGGCGAGTTGAGAGATCGACTGCCGCTGCCCGGCGGCGAGCTTGCCGAGGAGCGCCAGCCGCGTCTCGTCGCCCAGGGCGGCAAAGACCGCGGCGCGGGCCTCGGGGCCGCGGCGGCTAGCCCGGACGGCCGACATGGCGCTCGATGTTCTTCATCTGCTCGGCCCAGCCGCGCTCGTTCATGCGGAAGGCCTCGAAGCGGCGGCCGTGTGGAATGGCGTCAAACCCGGATTCCGTGACCGTGAGGACGGTGCCGCCGTCCTTGGCTTCAAGCCTGAACTCCACCAAGGTCGGCGGCTCGCTGCGGTAGTCGACATTGGGATCGACCGCATAAGGGTGCCAGGTGAACGAAAACAAGCGCTCCGGCTCCATTTTCTGCACCGTGGCTTCCCACTTGAGATGCTCGTAGCCCGGATAGGCGATGTTGCCGCGCGAGACCTGGCCAGGCACGAACGGGCCGTCGAGGTTCACGCGAAACCATTCGCCGAATTCGCGGTGGTCGGTCAGCGCCCGCCAGACGCGCGATAGCGGCGCAGCGAGTTCAACGCGCTTTTCTATGACGTTGCTCACACGTTCCTCCTCTACGCTGCCACTGACGCGCAACCTTCAGGTTGCTAGTCAATATGACGAAGCCGGCGCGCTCGCGCAACCATTTTGTTGCGCTTCTGGCGCGGCGCATCTGCGCCTCGGCAGTACAGGTCGGCCTCGGCCGCCTGCGCACTTGCGCGGCGCTTGCGGATCGGCAATTGCTGCGGCCCGCGACGGGGCTTCAGCGAGGGTGGAATGAAGAGCACCTGGATCGATCGGCTGCGCCGCGAACCGGCCGCTGCGGCGGCGCTGGCGATCTTCGTGCTCAGCGCGGCGACGATTCTCGGCGCGTGGTACTTCGAACTCGTGCTCAAGCTGCCGCCGTGTCCGTTATGCCTGCAACAGCGGCTGCCCTACTACGTCGCCATTCCGCTCGCGCTGCTGACGGCGATTGCCGCCCTCGTGCGCGTGCCATCGAAGCTCGTCGCCGCCGGCTTCGTCGTCATCCTCATCGCGGTCCTCTCGGGCGCCGCGCTCGGCGCCTTCCATTCGGGCGTCGAGTGGCGCTGGTGGCCGGGCCCGGCCGACTGCTCGGGTCCGATGACCGATCTCAAGGCGAATGGGCCGCTCCTCGACCAGTTGCAATCCGTCCACGTGGTGCGCTGCGACGAAGCGGCGTGGCGTTTTCTCGGCCTGTCGCTGGCCGGTTACAACGTCCTGGTCTCACTCGCGATGGCGGCGCTCGCGGTCGGCGGCTTGCGGGCGCTGACGGGCCGGCAATAAATGATTTTCTTCGAGATTTTTGCGAGATTTTTGGAAGAGTGATCGACAAATAGAAGTCGTTCCTACCGGCTGGCGCGGCGGACAAGATTAGACTAATCTTTGGTCGTGTTTTCGACACGGCTTTGGCGTAACCATCCCAATCCCGTTTGATGGAGGACCATCATGGGCTTGCTGGACAGCCTAGGCGGCGTGCTCAAGGGCGCTTTCGGTGAGGCCGAAGCGGCGGCTTTGCCGGCACTGCTCAACGCCGTCCTTGCCAAGACGCAGTACCACGATCTCAACGGACTCGTATCGGCCCTGCAGCAGGGCGGGCTCGGTCCTCAAGTCAAATCCTGGCTCGGCAACGGCGCCAATCTTCCAGTGAGTGAAGAGCAGCTCAAGTCCGTTCTCGGCAACGCGCAAGCGCAGGACTTCGCCCGACACCTCGGCCTGCCGGTCGACCAGACGCTGGCGCTGCTGGCAAAGTACCTGCCGGAGATCGTGGACAAGGCATCGCCAAACGGAACGCTGCAGCCGGGCGGGTAGTTACAGGTTGCAAGCCAATAGGATTTGCGTTGACCAAAGTCTAATCAGGAGAAGCACATGAAGACCACAGCAATTCTCATTCTCGCTTCGTTTTGCCTCGCCGGAGCGGCGTTCGCGGATACCTGCAAGGATCAAGCGGAGAGCAAGAAGCTCGCCGGGGCCGCACTGACGAGCTTCATGGGCAAATGCAAGAAGGACGCGCAGGCGACCTGCGACAGCCAGGCCGCCGAGAAGAAGCTCGCCGGCGCGGCGAAGACGAGCTTCACCAAGAAATGCGTGACAGACGCAACCGGCAACTGAGCAAGACCAAGAGGCGCTCCCAACAGAGCGCCTCTTCTCTTTTCACGCCTGACCACGGAGACTTGCCATCATGAAAACGTATCTATTGATCGCGTCGGCAGCATTGCTCGCCACCTTCTCCGCTGTCCCACTTCCGGCGAATGCCAAGACCATGAAAGAGTGCGCTGCCCAGTGGCAGGACATGAAGGCGGCAAATCAGACCGCCGGCATGAAGTATCGCGATTTCACCAAGCAGTGCATGTCGGGCGAGGCGGCGCCTGCGGCCGGAACAGCGCCGGCGGCTGGAACCGCGCCTGCGCCAGCGGCTACACGAGCGCCAGCGGCGGAAAAGCCTGCCGCCGGGGCAGCGCCCGCCGGGCAGCCGGAGGGGAAGCACGGACGTGAAGCCATGATCGCGCGGGAACGCGCCTGCGGCGCTGAATGGAAAGCCGACAAGGCGGCCGGAAAGATCGAGGCGGGAATGAAGTGGCCGCAGTATTGGAGCGCATGCAACAAGCGCAAAAAGGCCGAGGGCATGTAAGCGGCGCGCTTCCTCGGCTCGCCATTCACGCAGGCGTCAACGGCTGGCTCGGAATGCGGAGACGTGGTGGGCGGTAGTGGGATCGAACCACTGACCCCATCCATGTCAAGGATGTGCTCTTCCGCTGAGCTAACCGCCCGGTCCGATCTCGCGATTTAGCGTCGGGGCACCTTCGGGGTCAAGACCGCGGGTCCCTTCGCGCCCGCGGATCAAAAACTCACGCGATCGGCGCCCTTGAGGCCGAGCGTGGCACGGGCTTCGTTCGGCGTCGCAATCTCGTAGCCAAGCTCCTCGACGATGCGGCGGATCTTCGCCACCTGCTCGGCATTGCTCTTGGCGAGCTTCCCCGGGCCGATATAGAGCGAATCCTCGAGGCCGACGCGCACATTGCCGCCCATCATCGCGGCGTTGGTGCAGAAATTCATCTGGTGACGGCCGCCGGCAAGCACCGACCAATAATATTGATTGCCGAACAGACGATCGGCGGTGCGTTTCATGAACAGGAGATTGTCGAGCTCGGCGCCGATGCCGCCGAGAATGCCGAATATCAGTTGCAGGAACACCGGCGGCTTGAACAGGCCGCGGTCGATGCAATGGGCGAGGTTGTACAGGTGCCCCGTGTCGTAGCATTCGTGCTCGAACTTGACGCCATGGCCTTCGCCGAGCAGCTTGGAGATCTTCTCGATGTCGCGGAAGGTGTTGGGAAAGATGTAGGCGTCGGAATTGAGCAGATAGCCCTCTTCCCAGTCGTATTTCCAGGTCTTGTAGCGCCGCGCCATCGGATAGAGCGCGAAGTTCATCGAGCCCATGTTGAGCGAGCACATTTCCGGCGAGAGCCGCTGCGCCGCCGAGATGCGCTGCTCGACCGTCATGGTCACGGCGCCGCCGGTGGTGATGTTGACCACGGCATCGCAGGCTTGCTTGATCCGCGGCAGAAACTGCATGAACACGTCGGCGTCGGGCGACGGCCGCCCGTCCTTCGGGTCGCGCGCGTGCAGATGCAGTATCGCGGCCCCGGCCTTGGCGGCATCGACCGCCTGGGTGGCGATCTGATCAGGCGTGATCGGCAACGCCTCCGACATGGTTGGCGTATGGATCGAGCCGGTGATCGCACAACTGATGATGATCTTGTTCGCCATGGTTGCTGTTTCCCTATTGCCGACAGGCGCGTCGGCTGATCTTCTCTCGGCAGCGGCAGCATCGCGCCGCGGACTGTAATAGATTTTGCGTCATCCGGCCCCATTCACACCACGTTTCCGCCACCGCACACAACTCTGGCACCGCGCGATGCGTCCTGGCATTGTCATCTGCAGCGCCTATCTCCCAATGGCGGCACGCGTCTCGGGCTCCGGTCTTCCCGCGAGCTGCCGGGCGGAGATCACGCGCAGCGACCTTGGAGCCGGCGCAACAATCGGCCTTTCCCCGGTGCCAAATTTAACGGCAAAGGCCTGATCGGTTCAAATCTGGAGCCCAGCCATGTCAGTCAGGGTTTTGACTTTCGCCGCCGCCTTTGCGGCGCTCGTCGCCACCGGCCAAGCGCTAGGCGCGGAGCCGACGCCGGTCGGGCTGTGGCAGGCGGTCGATGACGATACCAAGCAGCCTACCGGCTGGTTCCTGATCAGCGATCACAACGGCACATATGACGGCATCATCGCCAAGATGTTCCTGAGGCCCGGCGAGGATCCCAACGAAATATGCGCCGCGTGTAAGGACGACCGTCACAACCATCCGTGGCTTGGACTGGAGATCATCCGCGGCATGAAGCCGGAGGGCGAGAGCAAGTACAGCGGTGGAACGATCCTCGATCCGCGCGACGGCAAAATCTACAAAGCTTCGATGAAGGTTTCGCCCGACGGCCAGACGCTGACCGTGCGCGGCTATATCGGGATCGAGTTGTTGGGCCAAAACCAGTATTGGACGCGGCTGCCGGATTCCGCCTACAGCGCGCTCGATCCCGCCATTAATCCCAATCCCGCCGTCAATCCTAACCCCGCCGCCAATCCGAAGCGACCGGCGCCTCCGCGCAAATCGGAAACGCCGCCCTCCAAGCCGGAAAGCATTGTCCACCGCTGAGGCTGGCGGCAATCACGGGCTGGCGCCCTCGTCGCGCGGCTTGCCCATCAGCACGGGCTGAAACAGTGCCGCCGCCGCCATGGTCGTCAGCAGCGAGATGGCAAGCAGCTTGCCCATGCTGGAGGTCCCAGGATCGCTGGAAAAGTAGAGGCTGCCAAAGGCGGTTGCCGTCGCGCAGGCGCTGAACGTCACCGCGCGGGTGAGCACCGACTGCAGTAGCTTCGTCTGCCCCTCGCGCCAAGCCATGATGTAGTAGATCTTGAACGCCACGCCGACGCCGAGCAGCAGCGGCAGCGCGATGATGTTGGCGAAATTCAGCGGCAGATCGATCAGCACGCAGATCTCCAGCGTCACCACGCCGGCAACGAGCAGCGGGATGAGGGTCAAGAGCACGTCCCCCAGGCGCCGCAGCGTGATCCACAACAGAACGGCAATGGACAACAGCGCCCAGGCGCCGGCCTGGAAGAAGGCGGTGAGAATCGTCCGCCGGGCCTCGAGGATCGAGATCGGACCTTCGGTGGCGTTGGGCTCGGCCGCCAGCACCGCATGCGCAAAGTCCCGCAAGGTCGCATTGTCGTTCACGTTGCCGCTCGGCGTTATCTGCAGGCGGGCCTTCCCATCCGACGTCACCCATTGGCTGGCAAGGGTCGGGGGAAGATTCTCGCGGGTAATCTCTTGTGCCTTGAGCAGATCGCGCAAATCGTCGAGGGCGATTTTTAGCGGCGGCACGAAGGCCGTTTCCGCCCGTTGCCGGGTCGCCTCATCGGCCTTCGCGAGCGCCGTCATGTCCGCCGCAAGGCGTTTCGCAGCGTCTGCGCCTGGGCCCGGCGTCTCCTCCGCCAGACGGTTGAGCGTTTCGACCGCCGAGTTGATGGTCTTGACGTTCTCAGCGTCCGTGGGCGGCGGGTTGACCGAGGCCGGGTAAAGCGCGGAATGGAGCGCCTTGGCCGCCTGCTCGATCATCGGCAGCTTTTCGTTTTGGCGGTCTGGGATGAACGTCGATAGCGTCACCACGCGCGCGACCTGCGGAAGCGCCCGCAGTTTCGCGGCGGCCGCGTCGGCTGCCGCGAGCGTGGGCTCCAGCGCCTGGATGTCAATCGCGCCGCCTTGCTGGTCCTTCTGCAGCGCGAGGTAGGTCGCCACCGATTCGACCTTGGTGTTGCGCAGGTTCATCGGATTGAAATCGAAGCGCAGCCAGAGCAGGAGCGGCGAGGCGCCGAGTATGATCAGCGCGGTCACGATGAGAATCGGGACCCGATGGCGCTCGAGGAAATCGTCGACCGGCGCTAGAAAGGCGTAACCCAGCGGGTAGGGTTCGCTCCGCGGCTTCACCTGATAGAGCAAGGCGGGCAGCACGGTGATGCTGGTGAGGAACGCGACCAGCATGCCGAAACCGGCAATCCATCCGAGTTCCGACAGGCCGCGATAATCCGTGGGCAGGAACGCAAAAAAACCGGCCGCCGTCGCCAGCGCGGCCAGCGTGAGCGGCGCGCCGGCGCGCCGGCCGGCATGCACCAATGCCTCGCGCAAACTGTCGACCGTATGCCGTTCCGCGCGATAGCGGACGCTGTACTGGATACCGAAATCGACACCCAGGCCGACGAAGAGCACGGCAAAATAGACCGATATCAGATTAAGCGCTCCGATCATCAGCAGGCCGAGGGCCGCCGTGACCAACAGCCCCACCATAAGACTGACGAACACCGCGAAAATGATTCGCCACCAGCGCAGTGCCATCCAGAGGATGAACAGCACGACGGCGATGGTGAGGGTGGCGTTGAGCGCCGCGTTCTCCTTGATCGTGGCGAATTGGTCATCGGCCATGGGCACGTGGCCGGTCAGGTTCACGTGCGCCTGGTATTCGGACGCGAGGTTGAGATCGGCCGCGGCCTGGCGGACCGCGTCGCTCGCCTTGAGGCCGGGCTGCAGCTCCGAATAGTCAAGAACGGCCTGAATCTGCAGAAACCGCCGCAGCTCACTGGGTTTCGATTCGTGGCCCTGCAGCAGGACGCGCCACGAGAAGCTCGCCGGCTGATTGGCATTCACGCGCTCGAGCGTGTCGGCGGCGAGCGTCATCGGCCATTTCGTGTCATCAAGCTTGAGCTGACCGCCCTGCACGCCAAGAAGCGCGAACTGCAGTGCCCGGACGACTCCGCGCAGGCTCGGGTCGGACGCTAGCGACTGAAGCAGACGCTGCGCATCGGTCAGCATCTTCAATTGCGGCCCGAGCTGCTCGGGTGTCTGGAACAGCAGTCCGTTCTGCGCAAAGAAGGCGCCGCCGCCCGGCTCAGCGATGGAGCGGAAGAAGTTCTTCTGCGGCGTCATTCGCTTGACCATCGCAGCGGTCGCCGCTTCGACCAGCTCCGGCGTCGGTGCATCGATCACCGCGATGATCGTCTCGAATTGCGGAAAGGCCTTCTCGAACACCAATTCGCGCTGCCGCGCCGGACTCGTGGACGAAATCAGCTCGTTGATGTCGGTCGTCATCGCGAAGTGCGAGACCGAATACCAGGCCGAGACGATCGCAAGGACAATCGCGCCGGCGATGACCGGCCAGGAGTAGCGCGTACAGAAGGCAATCGTGCGGACGACGAGGTCGGTGATGATCTTCATGAGGACTTCAGCAGGCAAAACCGGTGTTTGAGGCGTGACGAGAACGGCGAAATAGAGGCGTGCGGCGAGCCGCCTTCGTGGCTCTGCCGAGCGGCAGTCCGAACCAGCCCCTGGCGGGACCGGCGCGCCGAGCGTGGATGGCTAACAAAATCTCCAGCCCCACCCTCGGCGGCGGGCCTAGATGCCCTTAAATGCCGCAAAAGTGAAATCAAGGATATTTTTCCCCTGAGCGCGAGAACAAACCGGGGCCGCCGTCGCTTTGGCGGCCCTTCCGCCCTATCGGAACGCAAAATCTGCACGCCGGGGCAACGACCGAGTGCGGCTAGTTGCCGCCGCAATACCGCCGGCACGGTGACCCTGTTCCGCGGGGCTGCGTCGCCATAATCGGACTTGATTGTCACGCCGTCGTGGCCAATGTGATTGTCACGGCGTTACGGCCAAAGTATTGGTCATGGAACTTTGTGGAAAAAGCCATGCTCCGACGGCATGGTCCAGCATCCGGCACCGGCCGGGAGGTCATTGATGAAGGTCATACTCGGATGAAGGTCATACTCGCCCAGCCTCGCGGATTTTGTGCCGGCGTCGTCCGCGCCATCGAGATCGTTGAGCGCGCCCTGCAAAAGTACGGGCCGCCGGTTTATGTGCGTCACGAAATCGTTCACAACAAGCACGTGGTGGAAAGCCTGAAGGCCAAGGGCGCCCATTTCGTCGAGGACCTTTCGGAGGTCCCCCCGAACGCGGTCACCATCTTCAGCGCCCACGGCGTCGCCAAGAGCGTCGAGGAGGAGGCCGCGGCGCGTGCCCTGCCTGTCCTGAACGCGACCTGCCCGCTTGTCACCAAGGTGCACAATCAGGGCAAGCGTTACGTGGCGCAGGGCCGCAGGCTCATTCTCATCGGCCATGCCGGCCATCCGGAGGTCGAGGGAACGATGGGCCAGATCTCAGAGCCGGTGACCCTGGTGCAGACCGAGCGCGACGTCGACGCGCTCGCTATTCCGTCCGACACGCCGGTCGCCTATGTCACCCAGACCACACTCAGCGTCGACGACACCCGCGGAATCATTGCGGCGCTGCACCGCCGCTTCACCGACATCGTGGGGCCGGAAACTCGCGACATCTGCTACGCCACGCAGAACCGCCAGACGGCGGTGCGCGAACTGAGCAAGCTGGTCGACGTTATCCTGGTCGTGGGCGCCAAGAACAGCTCCAATTCCAACCGGCTGCGTGAGATCGGGCACGAGGTCGGCACGCCGTGCTATCTGATCGCCGACGGCAGCGAGGTCGAACCGGATTGGTTCAACGGCGCCGAGACCGTCGGCATTACCGCCGGCGCTTCCGCCCCGGAGGTCCTGGTCGAGGACGTGATCGACGCGTTGCGTCGGCTCGGCCCCGTCGAGGTCAGCGAACTGACTGGCCGACAGGAGACCATCGAGTTTCGATTACCGCCGGAATTGACCGACAGCACCGCCGGTCGGGCTACGGCAAAGGTCTAGATCGACCCCTGGCCCGTCCCCGCAAAGACTGACAGAAGGAAAAGATCGTGGGTGTATCGATACGACAGAAGGCCGTCGTCGGCTCGTACGTGCTCAAGCAGCGCCTCATGGGGCGCAAGCGCTACCCGCTCGTGCTCATGCTGGAGCCGCTGTTCCGCTGCAACCTGGCCTGCTTCGGCTGCGGCAAGATCGACTACCCGGACGCGATCCTGAACAAGCGCCTTTCGGTCAAGGAATGCCTTGATGCGGTGGACGAGTGCGGAGCGCCGATGGTGGCGATCCCCGGCGGCGAGCCGCTCATCCACAAGGAGATCGGCGAGATCGTCAAGGGCATCGTGGCGCGCAAGAAGTTCGTGTCGTTGTGCACCAACGCGCTGCTGCTGGAGAAGAAGCTGCACCTGTTCGAGGCCTCGCCCTATCTGTTCTTCTCCGTGCACCTCGACGGCCTCAAGGAACACCACGACAAGTCGGTGTGCATGGAAGGCGGCTTCGAAAAGGCAGTCGCCGCCATCAAGGCGGCGAAAGCCAAAGGCTTCGCCGTCAACGTCAACTGCACGATTTTCGACGGCCACCCCGCGGAGGACATCGCGGCGTTCCTCGATCTCACCGAAGAACTCGGCGTCGGCGTCTCGATCTCACCCGGCTATGCGTATGAGCGCGCGCCCGACCAGCAGCACTTTCTCAACCGCCGTAAGACCAAGGAGCTGTTCCGCAATGTCTTTGCCCTCGGCAAGGGCAAGAAATGGAACCTCACCCATTCCGACATGTTCCTCGACTTCCTCGCCGGCAACCAGGAATTCCACTGCACGCCGTGGGGCATGCCGACGCGCAATATCTTCGGCTGGCAGAAGCCCTGCTATCTGCTCGGCGAGGGCTACGCCAAGACCTTCGCCGAACTCATGGAGACGACCGACTGGGACGCCTACGGCACCGGCCGCTACGAGAAGTGCGCGAACTGCATGGCGCATTGCGGCTACGAGGCGACCGCGGCCGACGCCATGATGAAGCACCCGCTGCAGGCGGCCATGATCGCCTGGCGCGGGGTCAAGACCGAAGGCGACATGGCGCCGGAGATCGACATGTCAAAGCAGCGGCCGGCGCAATACGTCTTCGACGGGCAAGTGCAGCAGCGCCTCTCTGAGATCCGCACCAATGAGGCGCGCGAGAAGGCGGCGAAGCAAGCGGCCAAGACCGCGGCCAGCGCGGCGTAGACTTTCACCGCTATTCGCGCGGCCGTTTTGTTGTGTGGCTATTTGGGCGCGCCCTGTAGTCGGCCCTGATCTGCTGCGTCACATCCCGTACGCCACCGCGCGCGTGTTGCCGCGCTTGAGATTGCGGTAGCGCGCCATGGCCCACAGCGGAAAGAATTTCGAGTAGCCGTGATAGCGGAGATAGAACACGCGCGGGAAACCGGTCGCGGTGTAGCGCGGCTCGTTCCAGAAGCCGTCGGTTCCCTGCGTCTCGACAAGGTAGGCCATGCCGCGAGCGACCGCGGGATGGTCGACCGCGCCCGCGGCCATGAGGCCGAGCACCGCCCAGGCGGTCTGTGAAGCCGTCGACGGCGCGCGTTCGTAACCGCGATAGTCGAGCTTGTAGCTCGAGCCGTCCTCGCCCCAGCCGCCGTCGTCATTCTGAATGTCGGCGAGCCAGTCCGCCGCCTTGCGCATTTCCGGCGCGCCGTGATCAATCCCGGCGGCATTGAGCGCGCACAGCACCGACCAGGTGCCGTAGATGTAGTTCATGCCCCAGCGGCCGTACCAGCTGCCGTCGGCAAGCTGCGTTCGCCGCAGATAGTCGACCGCGCGCGCGACCGGCGCGCTGGTGGCGGCCGTCTCGCCGAACTGCGCAAGCATCGACAGACAGCGGGCGGTGACGTCGTCGGTCGGCGGGTCGAGCAGCGCGCCGTGATCGGCGAAGGGAATGTTGTTGAGATAGTCGTATTCGTTGTCGGCGTCGAAGGCGCCCCAAGCGCCGTTCTCGCTCTGCATGCCGATGATCCACTCGCGCGCGCGCTCCATGGCGGCGCTGTAGGTCCCCCCGGTCGCACCCTGAACGCGATCCATGGCCATGGCCACCACGGCGGTGTCGTCGACATCGGGGTAGTGAGGGTTGGCATATTGGAACGCCCAGCCGCCGGGGCGGATATCGGGCCGCCGCGCGATCCAATCGCCGCGCACATCGAGGATCTGCTTCGGCAGCAGCCAATCGAGGCCGCGCTTGACCTGCGCCACGGCCTGCTCGCCGCCCGCTTCCAGCAAAGCGTGGCAGGTAAGCCCGGTGTCCCAGATGGGCGAGACACAGGGCTGGCAATAAGCCTCCTGCTCGTGCACCACCAGAAGCTTCTCGACGGATCGGCGCGCGATCGCGCGCTGCGGGTGATCCTCGGGATAGCCGAGCGCCGCGAACATCATCACGCTGTTGGCCATCGCCGGGAAGATGGCGCCGAGGCCGTCCTCGTCGTTGAGGCGCTCGTTCACCCAGGCCACGGCGCCGTCGATGGCGCGCCGACGCGTACCTTCGGGGAAATACGGCTCGGTCGCGCGCAGGACGTTGTCGACACCGCGGAAGAACCAGAACCAGGTCGCCTTCTGCTGCGGCGCCTTCGGCGCCGGCCCGAGCGTTTGCGGCGGCTCGAGAAACAGTTCATCGATCCTGATGCCCTTGGCATTGCGCGCCCGTGGCTTCTTCGCCATCAGCACCAGCAGCGGAACGATGACGGTGCGGCTCCAATAGGAAATCTTGTCGAGATGAAACGGAAACCATTTCGGCAGCAGCATGATCTCGACCGGCATCACCGGTACCGCCCGCCACGGAACGAATCCGAACAGCGCCAGCATGATGCGGGTGAACACGTTGGCGCGCTCGGCGCCGCCGCGGGCGCGAATAGCTTCGCGGGCGCGGCGCATGTGCTCCGCGTCAACGGAATCGCCGATCATCTTGAGTGCGAAATAGGCCTTGACCGTCGCGCTCACGTCGAACTCGCCGTCCCGGAACAGCGGCCAGCCGCCGTGCACGCCCTGGATGCGGCGCAGATAGACCGCGATCTTGGCTTCGAGCGCCGCGTCAACAGGCTCGCCGAGATAGTGTCGCAGCAAGACATATTCGGCCGGAATGGTGGCGTCGGCTTCGAGCTCGAACACCCAGTGACCGTCGGGCCGCTGGCAGGCGAGCAGGGCCTGCGTCGCCGCTTCGATGTGCGGTTCGAGGGCGTTTTCAATGGCGCCGGGATGTTCGCGTTGCGAAGGACGCGACGTCGCGGTCTGCATGCGCTGCTGTTCGAGAATGTCGTTGATCATGGCTGTTTCGCGATAAGGTCGGCGGCACAATTGCCGGAACGGATCGCACCTTCGATGGTAGCCGGCAAGCCCGTATCTGTCCAATCACCGGCCAGGACGAGATTGCGCCACGCCGTTCGCGCCGGCGGGCGTTTCGCGTCCTGCGCTGGTGTCGCCGCGAAGGTGGCGCGGCGCTCGCGTACGATCTGCCACGGCGGCAGCGCAGCCGGCAGTCCAGTGACGCGCGCGACTTCGTCCCAGATCGCCGCCGCAAGCTGTTCCCGCGGCGTGTCAATCAAGCGGTCGCCGGCGCTGATGGTGACCGAGAGCCGGCCTGGGAAGGCGAAGATCCACTGCGTCGTGCCGCCGAGCACGCCGAGGATGAGCGGCGCGCCGGCCGGCGGATCGATGCGGAAGTGGGCGTTGACGATGGCGCAAAACTCTGTCGGCGCATCGAGACCGTTCACCAAAGAGGCGGCAGCGTAGGGAGGGACGGCGAGGACGACGCTGTCGCCAGTACCGAGCGTTACGGTCTCATTGCCGAAATCGAGCGCCGCGGCCATTCCGCCGGCAAAATGAATGGCGCGCAACTGATGCTCCATCAGCACCCTGGCGCCGTGCTGACGCAGCAACGCCAGGGCCGGTTCGACCAGCGTTGCGCCGAGTCCTTCGCGTGCGACCAGCGGCCGGCACGCGCGTCCGCCGAGGGCGAGCGTCTCGCGGATCACCGCCGAAGCGAGCCGCGCCGCGCCGAGCGGCGGATCGATGTTGAGCGCCGCGAGAAGAAGCGGCTCGACCAGCCGCTGATACAGAAGCCCATCGCAGCGGATGACCTCGCCGACGGACTTTCCTGCCGGCGCCCAGAGGAGCCGTGCCAGCGGCACGTAGTCGCGCACGCCCGTTCCCGGTACGCGCCTACTCGGATCAAACACCCAAAATGGGATGCGTCCATCGTTGAAGCGCAGCGTCCAGCGCTTGCCGCTCGCCAGATCGGCGAACGCGAACTCGGCAGCGGGCGGGCCTACCAGCCGCTGCTCCGCGCCGATGCTGCGCGCATAGTCGAGCGCCGCGTGATTGCCGGAGAGCAGCAGGTGGTTGCCGTTGTCGATGGTCATGCCGAGCGCGGCGTCGTGATAGGAACGACAGCGGCCCCCGGCGAAAGCGGTAGCCTCGTGCACGACGACCTGCCGGCCGGCGGTTGAAAGCCGCACGGCTGCGGAGAGGCCGGCGAGACCGGCGCCGATGATGTGGACTGTCGCGGTCATTCAAAACAGGTTGCGCAGCACGATGAAGATAAGCTTCGCCCGCGGCAGGCGAATGGCCACGCGCGGCGCAGCAAAGCCGCGCGCGATCAACGCGTCGAGGATGGCGCGATAAGCCTCCCCCATGATGCGCGGCGCCCGCACCTCGCGGCGCGGATTCTTCGCCATGATCGCCTTGGCTTCGCGAAAATGCGCTTTCGCCATTGCGACGACGGCGTTGCAGGCTTCACCGATTGCGGGACGCGCAAGCACCGTGGCCGGGTCGGTCGCGGCGATGCCGGCGGCCTGCAGGGCCTCGCGCGGCAGATAGAGGCGGCCTAGCGCTGCGTCTTCGTCGAGATCGCGCAGAATGTTGGTGAGTTGCAGCGCGCATCCGAGATGATGGGCGAGCGCGCGCCCCGCCTCCGGGTTCATTCCGAACACGCGCACCGAAAGTCGTCCCACCGCGCAGGCGACGCGGTCGCAATAGACCTTGAGCGTAGCGCGGTCGGGCGCGCGGATGTCGGCGACCACGTCCATCTCCATGCCGTCGATGATGGCGATGAAATCCTCGCGCTGGAGGTCGAATTCCTTGACCGCCGTCGCCAGGGAGGCGAGTTGCGGGGGCGGCGCGCCGCGATAGACCGCGTCGATGTCGCTGCGCCATTGCTGCAATTGGGCGCGCCGCGGCTCGCGCGGACCGAGGTCGTCGGCGATATCGTCGACGGCGCGACAGAAGGAATAGATTTCGAACATGGCCTCGCGCTGGGCGCGCGGCAGAATCCGCATGGCGGTGTAGAACGAGCTGCGGGAGGCGCGCGCGGCCGCCTGGGTGGGCTCGGTCACTCACGCACCTCGCGGCTTCTGCGACGGAGCGAGCAGTCGCCGGCCGGCGCGCCGCGACGTGCCGCGGAGAACGCCGGCGATGGTCAGCGCGGCGACGGCGGGCGCGCGCAGATGCACGCGATCGCGAAGCGGATCGCGCACCATCAGCAGACGCGTCAGGCGATGCGCGAGCGTGTTGATGACGGAGACTTCAAGCCCGAGGCGCCAGTCGTTGATCAGGGCGGAAAAAACGTCGCTCTCGGAAAGCAGCCGCTCGGTGCGTTCTGCGAGGCGGTGCAGGCAGGCAAGAAGCGCCGGCGACGCTTGCGGTTCGCCCAGCGCCTCGACGGCAGCCCCGCTGGCGGCGAGCGCATTGAGCGGAACATAGACCCTGTCGAGGTTGAGATAGTCGCTTTTGCAGTCTTGCAGATGATTGATGATCTGCAATGCGGCGCACAAGGCGTCATTGGCCGGCCAAGTGGCACGGCTCTCACCATGCACATCGAGAACGAAACGACCGACCGGCATGGCGGAAAGCGAGCAATAGCCAATGAGATCGTCCCAGTCGCGATAGCGCAGCTTGGTCACATCGAGCTTGAAAGCGGCGAGCAGATCCTGCGCGTGCTTTGGTGAAAGGCCACGCTCGGCCAGCGCCGCGCGCAACCGCACCGCCGCCGCGTCCTCGCGGTTAGCGCCGGTGAGGCCGCCGTCAAGGCGCGTGAGCAGGTTGAGCTTCTCTGCCGGCGGCAGTTCGGCGTGGTCGGCGATGTCGTCGGCAGTGCGGACGAAATTGTAGAACGCCATGATCGGCTTGCGATGGCGCGGATGAATAAGCCAGGAGGCGACCGGGAAATTCTCGTCCCGGTGCCCCTTTCCAGAGCGCAGTTCATCGGCATCATTCATCGCAATTCCGAAACGTTGGCCTGGGCACGGCCCTTCCACATGCCGCCGCGCCCGCGGGCATGCTGATAGGCGGAATCAATCGTGAACGCCATATAGATTGCGGCAATGGCGGGCAAAGCCACCCCCCATGCCGGCGATACGCGGTAGAACCGCAATGTCGGCTGAAAGGCGATGACCATGGCGGCCCATGCGAGAATCCCGAGCACCTGCGCGACACCAGAAGCAAACAGGGCGAATGCTACCGGTGCAATATAGGTGATCGCCAGACCAAAGACCGTGCCCGCAAGCAGCAGCGGCGAATAGTTAAGCTGCGCATAGGCCGTGCGCGCAACCATGCGGCGGATATCGGCCACCGCCGGATAGGCCCGGATGCTGTGCACGCGCTCCGTCAGTCCGATCCATATCGGAGCGTGCCCTTTCAGCGTTTTCGCCAGCGCGCAATCGTCGATCAAGGCGCCGCGGATCGCCGCCATGCCCCCCGCCTCGCGCAAGACCTCGCGACGCACCAGCATGCAGCCGCCGGCGGCGGCCGCGGTCGAACGGCGCGGATCGTTCGCCCAGGCGAACGGGTAGAGCATCTCGAAGAAGAAGATGAACGCCGGGATGAACATGCGCTCGGCGAAACTCTCGCAACGGAGCTTCGCCATCAACGAGGTGAGTGCATAACCGCCGGATTGCGCCCGCGCGACCAGCCGGGTCAGTGCGTCCGGCGCGTACACGATATCGGCGTCAGTGAGGAGGAGGTACGCCGGCTGATACGGAGCGCTGCCGGCCAGTTCTATTCCCTGATGTTGGGCCCAAAGCTTACCGGTCCAGCCGGCGGGCGGTGTGCGCCCCGGCAGCACGGTAAGCCGATCGGCCGCGCCGAGCGCAGTGGCGGCCGCGCGCGCCACCTCGCTGGTCGCATCGCGGCTCTGGTCGTCAACCAGGATCACCCTGAAGTCGCCGGGATAGTCCTGCCGCAGCAGCGAGGCGATCGTCTTGCCGACGCTTTCCGCCTCGTCGCGCGCCGGGATGACGGCCGCGACCGTCGGCCAGGACTTTGGCGCAGCGCGGACCTCGTCGTCCCGCTGCCGGCCGAGCCAGAATCCGCCGCGTCCCGCAAGGAGATAGAGCCAGATCGCAAGCACCATTGACGCTACGAGGTCGTTGGCCACAGATTGTCCCATGGTCGGGCTGATACGGGGCTGACACCTGCGGACTCAGCCGTCAGGCGATCCGGGTGACGGGCCGGCTCCATCGTTATCCCGTAAATGTAAGGTCGAAAACACCCCACAGGGACGCCGGAAGGCCGTACAACACCGGGAATGAACGCCAAGAACAGCTCCTTCATCGCGCGGCTCGACGCGACCGCCAAAGAAACCGAGGATTTGCTCGATCAGCTCCTGTCGCCGGCACCGGCGGACGGCGAGATCAGCCGGCCCGCGCGCCTGATCGAAGCCATGCGCTATTCGAGTCTCGGCGGCGGCAAGCGTTTTCGGCCCTTTCTGGTCGTGGAAAGCGCCGCGCTGCTCGCGGTCCCGCGCCGGCAGGCGTTGATGGCCGGAGCGGCCTTGGAATGCGTGCACTGCTACTCGCTGGTGCACGACGACTTGCCGGCCATGGACAATGACGCGCTCCGGCGCGGCCAACCAACGGCGCACAAGAAGTTCGACGAAGCAACGGCCATTCTGGCCGGCGACGGTTTGCTCACGTTTGCGTTCGACATCCTGGCTCGCAGCGAGACGCATGCTGATCCGGCGGTCCGTCTCAGGCTCGTCAAGGCGCTGGCCTCTGCTGCTGGTCTCGGCGGCATGGTCGGCGGACAGATGCTCGACCTCGCCGCCGAAGGCCGCTTCGACGGTGGCAGCCCGCAGCAGCTTGGCGAAAAGGAGGTGCGCACGCTTCAGGCGATGAAGACCGGCGCTCTTCTGCGCTTCGCCTGCGAGGCTGGCGGCATTCTCGGCTCCGCGAGCGAGCCGCAGCGTCACGCGCTGGAGCGTTACGGATCGGCAGTCGGTCAGGCCTTCCAGATCGCCGACGATCTGCTCGATCTCGAAGGTGATCCGGCACTCGTCGGCAAATCGACCGGCAAGGACGCAGTGGCGGGCAAGGCGACGATGGTTGGCGTGCTCGGTGCTGCAGGTGCGAGAATGCGGCTCAAGCAACTGGTCGCTGACGCCGAAGACGCCTTAGCGCCATTCGGCCCAGGGGCTGCTATTCTGATCGAAGGCGCACGATTCGTTGCCGACCGGCACGCCTAGCCAGTCTGTGATGTCTGTCACGGCAATTCCTTAGTAGTTTGGCAATAGTCCCATCGCACTGCGATTGAAGTCCGCACCTGCCCGCCCTATCTGCTCCCCGTCCGCGGGCGGTTCACGCGTGGTTTTGGCAAGGAACGGACAAGGGCGGAAGCTCTTGTAATCTCGGGAGTTTCATCCACCATGCCGTTGCCGACCCGATGGTTCACCTGCGCGTCTGCGGCGTTGCTGTCGGCGTCGCTTCTGGTTTCCGTGGCGCCGTTCGCCGACCCTTTCGCCCACGCGCTGGCTGCGGGGAAAGCGACGCACGCCAAAGGCGCAACCGCCGGCAAGAAGTCTGAACCCGCGGCCGCGAACGCGCAGCCGGAACTGCCGCCGCGCATTCCCTACACCGCCGCCGAGGCTGCCATCGCGACCGTTCCCGGCATCCCGGAAGCCCGATTCTGGGGTGACTCGGAGGCGGATTTCAAAAGCGCGCTGCCGCCGCAGCCTGGTCCCTGGCTCGTTCTCTCGAGTGGCGGTTCGGATGGAGCGTTCGGGGCCGGCTTGCTCAACGGCCTGGCCGCCGCCGGCAAGCGTCCCGACTACTCGGTTGTGACTGGCGTCAGCACCGGCGCGCTGATCGCGCCTTTTGCCTTTGCGGGCGCGCGCTATGACGATGCGTTGCGCGATGCGTTCACCAAGGTCACCGCGGCCGACATTTATGAGGCGGGGCGGAGTGGCGAGAGCTTCGTCGATTCCTGGCCGCTGCGGGATTTCATCGCCAAGGAGATCACACCCGAACTCTTTGCCGACATCGCCGCGGCGCATCGCAGCGGGCGTCGTCTGTTCGTCGCCACCTACAATCTCGACGCCGAACGCGCCGCGATCTGGAACATGGGGGCGATCGCGGCACATGGCGGCAAGGATGCGCTCGAGTTGTTCCGCTCGGTGCTGCTTGCTTCGGCCGCCATTCCGGGCGGCTTCCCGCCGGTCCTGATCAACGTCGAAGCCAATGGCAAACGCTTCCAGGAGATGCACGCTGACGGCGGCCTCGGCGGACAGTTCTTCGTTGCGCCGCCGCCGTTGATGGACAGCACCAGCGACTTCCGGCTGCCGGCGACAGAACTCTACGTCGTCATCAACACCGGCCTCGAACGCGACTTCAAGGTGGTCGAGCGCTTTGCGCCTTCGATTCTGACCCAGGCGGTAGGCGCTGCGGTCAAGGTCGATACGCGGCTGATGCTCGACCGCGCGCTCGTCGTAGCGAAGCGCAGCGGCATTCCATTCAACGTCGCGACCATTCCTGCAAATTTCAACGCGCCGAGCAAAGGGCCTTTCGACCCTGGCTATATGGGCCCCCTGTTCCAAACGGGCTACGAGCAAGGCAAGAGCGCAAGTCCCTTCAGCACCAAACTGCCGCCCTACCCTGCCGAGGCGGCCTCACCGTCGAACCGCATTGAAAAAACCGGAGCCAATCAATGAGCAACTTTTTGCGTCCGATCTTCGCCACGCTGTTCGTCGCGTCGCTGGTGGCACTTCCCAGCGTGCCATCGGATGCGGCGCGCCGTACCAACACTTTCGACGGCAGCTGGAGCGTCGTGATTTACACGACCTCCGGCGATTGCGATCGCTCGCTCCGTTATTCGCTGCAGATCATCGGCGGCCAAATCGTCTCCCAGCAGCAAAACTATCAGATAGCAGGCGCCGTGGCGCCGAACGGCGCCATCCGCGTGACCGTCGCCGAAGCCGGCCGTTCGGCCAGCGGTTCCGGGCGGCTCGTCGGCAACAACGGCAGCGGACAATGGCGCACTTCCACGGGCCAATGCGCCGGCCAGTGGACCGCCGCGCGGCGCGGCTGAAGCGCCGTTTGGTCTAAGCACTATCCGGTCTGTCGCGTCGTGACGTTGGCCTGCCACCACGGGCACACGTCGCGCGCGCGCAGGTGGTTGCCGTCCATCACGTGCAGCGGAACGCGCCCGCCAGCATCGGCGACGCCGATGCGCATGGTCCGCGCCTCTTCGCGCCCCTCGGGCGTCAGCCACATGCGGTCGTGACCCCATAGGCTCGGCCCATCGACGCGCTCATGCGGGCTCCAGCCTTCGGGCTCGATGCTGCGGCCGCCCCAGCCGTATTCGAACAGAAACTTCGACGGCGACCAGGAATAGAACGACGTGACCTGATCGTTGGTGTGACGGCCGAGCGTGGTGCCGATCGTCTCCGGCTGGCACAGCGCCAGATCGTAGGCCTGCCCGACGTCGTCGAGATAGCAGAGTTCGATCATGAGGTGATGGATGCCGTTCCTGCCGGTATCGATGAAGGCAAGGCTGTGGTGGCGCGGATTGACGTGAAAGAAATACGCCGTGAACGGCCGCAGGATGTAATCGCTGAGCCGAAAGCCGAGGACATCGACATAGAATGGGGCCACCTCGTCGAGGCGCTCGACCGTGAGCACCGCGTGTCCCATGCCGAGCGGGCCGGTGCGAAAGCCGGAGATGGAACGGCCCGGCTTGAACGGCTCCGGAGCGATCTCGGCGCCGTGGAACGCTTCGAGCCGGTTGCCGATCGGGTCGCTGAAGATGATCAGGTCCTTGACGCGGCGCTCGTCGGCGAGCACACGCGAACCGCGCGCAACCTTGACGCCTGATTTTTCCAGATGCCCCGCTAGCGCCTCGAGCGCAGCCGCGTCGGCGACCTCCCAGCCGTAGAAAGCAATACCCTCACCTTCGTCGCCTTGGATGATCACGCGCTGCTTGCGGTCGTCCATCCGCAGCGCGAGCGTATCGCGGCTCTTGTCGACGAGCTGCATGCCGAGAAAACGCGTACCGTAGGTCGCCCATTGATCGAGATCGGCGGTGCGGATGCCCACATAGCCGAGCGCGTCGATTTGCATTCGCGGCTCTCCTTGAGGGGAAAAGTCCATCATCCTTCCGCCACCGCCGTTCAAACCCGCAGCGCCCGCGTCGTATCGTCGAACATCTCGTCGAAGGAGACGCGGCGGGGAATGATTTTCATATCGAGCGCGTAGTCGCTCATGAGTTCGAGCGCCGGTTTGACCGCCTCGAGCCCGAACGGGACAAAATCGAGGGCGCCGGCCTTGGGCAGGCCCGCGGCCTTCTTGCCATCGAGCAGCATGCGGAAAACTTCGCGTACCACGCCCGGATTTGATCTCGACAGACTGTCCTTGATCGCGACCATGTGGTTGATCGGCACAATGCCGTGCTTCGCGTACCATTCCTTCCCTGCTGTTTCGGGATCGGGAATGACGCTCTTGAACCGCGGATCGGTGGGCAGGGCGCCGCCGAAGATCGCGGCATCGAGTTCGCCTTCGAGCACCATTTTGGTCATGTCCTTGCCGGCGGCGGCGCGCTGGACGCCCGGTGGATCGCGAAACTCGGCGACGTGCGCGTCCTCGAAGGTCACCCATCTGATCCGGCCGGGATCGAGGCCGTAGTCCTTCCACAGGATACCCCGCAGCCAGACGCCGGTGGTCTGCGCAAACGAGCGCACGCCGACGCGGCGACCAGCGAGGTCCTCCAGCCGCAGCGTTCCACGCTCGGCATTGTAAAGCATGGCGCCCTGCTGAAAGCGCCCCATCATCGTCGCGGGCACGAGCGTGAGCGGCTTGCCGTAAGCCTTGGCCTGCAAATAGGTGACGATCGCCATCTCGCTCAGGTCAAATTTCTGCTCACGCGCCATCATGAAAAAAGCTTTGTTGATCGGCTCGACCTCGGTGAAGCGCAGGGTCACCGCGTCGGATCCTATCTCGCCGTTTTTCAGCGGCCGGGTGTGAGGATAGGTGCCGAGACAAACGTTCAGGGTCTCGGTTTTTGCTGTTGTCGGGCTCATCCGGCTTACCCTCAAGGATTAGCTTTGATTCTTACGACTTGGCGACGCTCAACGCCAGCCGCGGGCGTTTCGCCGCAGCGCCGCGGGCGGGGCTTGGATGTACCAAAATCGAAAGGGGACGGAATGCTATAGTGCCGCCGCGGTGTCCGCGAAGCTACGGCGGCGTTGCGTGGTCGCGACGCCGCTAGCGTTCGCCGGTGTCAGGGGGCGGGACTTGCGCTCTCGCCCAGAGCCGCTTCCTTGCCGCCGACAACGGCGCCGCCGTTGGCACTCTTGGGCACGAAGATCTTCTGCAGCATCTGCCGCTCGATCGGCTTCTGCAGGACCGGCACCTTGCTGAAGCGATCATCCACCGCATCAGCCTCGAAGCCGGTAACGAAAATGAAGGGAATGCCGCGCGCCGCCAATATCTCGGCGACCGGATAGGCCATGCCGTCGCCGAGGTTGATGTCGAGGATGGCAGCGTCGAAGTCACCGTTCTTCGCGGTCACAATCGCTTCCGAGGCCGTGCTGATCGGTCCGACGATGGAATGTCCCGTTTCGGTCAGGCACTGCTGGATCATCATCGCGACGAGCGCCTCGTCCTCGACCAGCAGCACGCGGCGGCTCGCGGCCATTCGGGCTTGCCCGGAACCGTTGTCGGTTCGCTCGCGCGCCGGCTTTGGATCGGGCCGAGACCCCAGCTCTGAGTGAGGGATCGACAGTGTGCACTGCAGCCCGCGCGGGTCCCAGTCGAAAATGACCTTGCCGCCGAGCTGCTGCTCGACGCTGGCGCGGATCACATTCAGGCCAAAGCTGCGGGTGGCCGGCGGCACAATCCGCGGGCCGCCGCTTTCGAGCCATTGCAGCACGAGAAGGTCCGGACGCAGCTGCCAGGTGAGGTGCACCTTTCCGGCCATCGACGAGAGCGCGCCGTGCTTCGCCGCGTTGGTAGCGAGCTCATGCAGCGCCAGCCCGAGACCCTGGGCCATGTGGGGCTGCAACGAGATGACCGGCCCGCCGACCTCGACCTTGTCGGCGTCGGCGACCCGGTATGGCGCCAATTCTTCGCCCGCGAGGGCTCCCAAATCGGCGCCGTGCCAGCGTGATTCCGACAGCAGCGCGTGGGCGCGCGCCAACGCCTTGATGCGGCCTTCGACTGTCGACACATAGCCATCCACGCTCTGGGCGCGCGTCAACCGGATGATCGATTGCACGACGGCGAGCGCGTTACGGGCACGGTGATCGACTTCGCGCGCCAGCAGCACCTGGCGCCCTTCGGTTTCCTTGCGCTCGGTGATGTCGGTGGTGACGCCGCTGATGCGCACGACACGATCGGCCGCATCGAGGCTCGCCGCAGCCGTCCCGGTACACCAACGCGAGCTGCCGTCGGCGCGGAGCACACGAAACTCGGCTTGCTGCGAACGCGCCCCCTTGGACATGCTGCGCCCGATCTCCTGCAGGCGCCCTCGATCCTCGGGATGAATCATGGCCTGGATATTCTGCAGGGTCGGCTTGAAGCTCTCCCGGTCCACGCCAAAGATGCGGTGTTGGCCCTCGTCCCATCGCCATTCGCCGGTGACAAGGTCCCAGTCCCACGAGCCCATCTGCCCGGCGGCGAGCGCAAGACTGCGGCCCTCCTCGCTTTGCAGCAGCCGCGCATTCGAGGCTTCGAGTTCGGCCGTGCGCTCCGCCACGCGCCGCTCGAGCTCCGTGTTCAGCCGCTCGAGGTCGCGCGTCTTGCGATAGAGTTCGGCGAATATCTTGACCTTGGCGCGCAATACTTCCGGCACCACCGGCACCGGCACGTAGTCAACGGCGCCCATCTCATAACCGCGCAGCCGGTCGACGTCTTCCACCTGGATAGCGGAGATGAAGATGATCGCGGTGCGCTGGAACCGCGGATGGTCGCGGATCATCGCCGCGAGTTGAAAGCCGTCGAGTTCCGGCATGCAGACATCGATCAGGACGACGGCTGCCTCATTCTTCAGCAAGAATTCCAACGCCTCGCGCGCCGACGACGCCTTGACCAGATTCTCTCCCAGGCTGCGCAGAATCGTCTCGCTGGCGAGCAGCTTCGCCGGCTGATCGTCGACCAAGAGGACGTTGACTTTGTCGTGCATGCGCGAAGCCTAGCGGTGGAGCCACATCCGCAATGCGGACAGAAGCTGCTCGGTGTTGACCGGCTTGGCAAGGTAGTCAGAGGCGCCCGCCTCGAGACATTTCTCGCGATCGCCCTTCATGGCCTTGGCAGTCAGGGCGATGATCGGCAGCCGGCGATAGGCCGGATTGCGGCGGATGTTCTCGATGGTCTGGTAGCCGTCCATTTCCGGCATCATGATGTCCATCAGCACGATGGCGAGCGATGGGGTCTCATTGATCAGGGCGATAGCCTCGCTGCCCGTCGTTGCGGTCAGAACGTGCATGCCGCGGCGTTCCAGCACGCTCGACAGCGCAAAGATGTTGCGCGAGTCGTCGTCGACGAGCAACACGGTGCGGCCGACCAGGTCTTCGTCCGAGCTGTTGAGCCGCTCGAGCATTCGCTGCTTCTCTACCGGCAGATCGGTGAGCACGCGGTGCAGGAACAGCGCCGTTTCGTCGAGCAATCGCTCCGGCGATTCCACGCCCTTGACCACGATGCTGCGCGCCATGGTATGCAGCTGCGCGTCCTCATTGGCCGATAATTCGCGGCCGGTGAACACCACCACCGGCACGTCGGCAAGCGCGGTCTCGGCGCGCATGCATTCCAGCACCTCGAAGCCGGTCATGTCGGGGAGCCGCAGGTCGAGCACCACGCAGTCACAGGCCTGCTGGCGCATGATATCGAGCGCCTGTCCGCCGGTCCCGGCATTCACGATCTCGATGTCGTCGTGACCGAGAAGTTCGTGGATGCTCATCTGCTCGGCGGCGTTGTCCTCGACGACGAGCAGTCGCCGCCGCCGCGGTTGCGAGAAGTCCTTGATCTTGCTCAGCGCCTCGGAAATGCCTTCGCGGGTCGTCGGCTTGGTGACGAAGGAGAAGGCGCCGCGCGCCAGCCCATGCTGGCGGTCTTCGTCGAGCGTGATGATCTGCACCGGAATATGCCGGGTGAGCGCATTCTGCTTGAGCTGGCTGAGCACGTTCCAGCCGAGCATGTCGGGCAGGAAGACGTCGAGGGACACCGCCGTCGGCTGGTATTGCTTGGCGAGATCGAGCGCATCGTCGCCGCGCATGGCGAGCAGCACCTTGAAACCCTTGTCGCGGGCAAGGTCGATGAGGATGCGCGCATAGTGCGGATCGTCTTCGACGATGAGCAGGATGGCGTCTCCGGGCTGGATCTCCAGCCGGTCGTCGGCGATCTGCTCGATGGTTCGTTCCACCGTGACCACCGGCATCGCCGGCGCGCTCGCGGACGGCGGGCGCGGCGCCGTGGTCGAGCCGACATATTTGAGCGGCAGGTAGAGGGTGAACGACGAGCCTGAGTCCGGAGCGCTGCGCAGGTGGATTTCACCACCGAGCAGGCTGGAAAGCTCGCGGCTGATGGCGAGGCCGAGACCGGTGCCGCCGTATTTGCGGCTGGTCGAGGCGTCGGCCTGCTGGAACGCTTCAAAGATGATCTTCTGCTTTTCCGACGGAATACCGATTCCAGTGTCTGACACCTCGAAGGCCACGACCGCCGAAGCCTGGCCGAGCACCGGATGCCCGACGCTCCAGCCGCCCAGCGCCAGCGTCACGTTGAGCCGCACGCCGCCCTGCGCGGTGAACTTGAAAGCGTTGGAGAGGAGATTCTTGAGCACCTGCTGCAGGCGCTTGGAATCGGTGGTGATGCTGCGCCCGAGATTGGGATCGACATGGACGTCGAACGAGAGTTGCCGCGTTTCCGCCTCGTGGCGGAATGGCCGCGCGACCATGTCGAGCAGGTTGGAGAAGAATATCTCCTCGGCATCGACCGTGACCGTGCCGGATTCGATCTTCGACAGGTCGAGAATATCGCTGATCAGATTGAGGAGGTCGGTACCGGCGCCGTGGATGGTCCGCGCAAACTCGACCTGCTTGACCGTGAGGTTGCCTTCCGGATTGTCGGTGAGCTGCTGGCCGAGGATGAGGATCGAATTGAGCGGCGTGCGCAGCTCGTGCGACATGTTGGCAAGGAATTCCGACTTGTACTTTGAGGTCAGCGCCAGCTCGGTCGCCTTTTCCTCGAGCGCGCGGCGGGCCTGCTCGATTTCCTGATTCTTGCGCTCCACTTCGACGTTGCGCTCGGCGAGCTGCTGCGCCTTCTGCTCGAGCTGTTCGTTGGTCTGCTGCAGCTCACGCTGCTGCGCCTGCAGTTCGCCGGCGAGCTGTTGCGACTGCTTGAGCAGGCCTTCGGTCTGCATCGTCGCCTCGATCGAGTTGAGCACGATGCCGATCGAGGTCGTGAGCTGCTCGAGGAACATGGTCTGCAGCTGGGTGAATTCGTGGATCGAGGCAAGCTCGATGACCGCCTTGACCTGATTCTCGAACAGCACCGGCAGTACGATGTTGTTCTTCGGCGTCACCTTGAACAGCGCCGAGCTGATCGGGACGACGTTCGCGGGCATCTCGGTAATCAGCATGCGCCGCTTATCCAGCGCGCACTGGCCGATCATGCCCTCGCCTAGCCGCAGCGTCTGCGGATGGCCGTTGGCGCCGTCGTCGGCATAGGCGGAGAGCAGCTTGAGGCCGTGCGTCTCCTCGTTCTCCATCTGATAGATGACGCCCTGGTGGGCGGCGACGAGCGGCGTGAGCTCGGACAGAAGCAGCCGGCCCACGGTGGTGAGATCGCGCTGGCCCTGCAGCATGTTGGTGAATTTCGCCAGATTGGTCTTGAGCCAGTCCTGCTCGGTGTTGCGGTCGGTGGTGAGCCGCAAATTGTCGATCATCGTGTTGATGTTGTCTTTGAGCTCGGCCACCTCGCCGCGCGCTTCCACCTGAATCGAGCGGGTAAGGTCGCCCTTGGTCACCGCGGTCGCCACCTCGGCGATGGCGCGCACCTGCGTGGTGAGGTTGGCGGCCAGAAGGTTGACGTTGCCGGTAAGGTCCTTCCACGTGCCGGCGGCGCCGGGCACGTTGGCCTGGCCGCCGAGACGCCCTTCGACACCCACTTCGCGCGCCACGGTGGTGACCTGATCGGCGAAGGTCGCGAGCGTGTCGGTCATGTTGTTGATGGTCTCGGCGAGAGCCGCTACCTCGCCCTTCGACTTCACCGCGAGGTTCTGCTTGAGGTCGCCGTTGGCGACGGCGGTGACCACCTTGACGATGCCGCGCACCTGTTCGGTCAGGTTGGCGGCCATGACGTTCACGGTGTCGGTGAGGTCCTTCCAGGTTCCGGCAACGCCGGGCACCTGCGCCTGGCCGCCGAGCAGGCCTTCCGTTCCCACCTCGCGGGCGACGCGGGTCACTTCCGAAGCAAAGCCGTTGAGCTGATCGACCATCGTGTTGATGGTGTTCTTGAGCTCGAGAATTTCGCCTTTCACGTCCACCGTGATCTTGCGCGAGAGGTCGCCGCGC